>Ga0247811_1000015_pt1 | contig 97494 bp, 92 predicted proteins | sample UWRJL134311R1_FD_189018 | JGI IMG/M metagenome (GOLD analysis project Ga0247811, IMG submission 189018) | Plant litter microbial communities from Arlington Agricultural Research Station in Wisconsin, United States - UWRJ-L134-311R-1 | ecosystem: Environmental > Terrestrial > Plant litter >...
CCACTCGGGGCAAAGTCTTCGATATCGGGCAGCACAACCGGCAGTTGATCTTCAGGCACCGCAACCGCACCGTGTTCATCACAGTGAATAATAGGGATTGGTGCACCCCAGTAGCGTTGACGGCTAATCAGCCAGTCACGCATCTTGTACGAGGTCTTTGCACGGCCCAGCTTTTGCTCTTCCAGCCAGGCAACAATCTGTTCACGCGCTTCGCTCGACGCCATACCATCGAATTGGCCACTATTAACCATGACACCTTCGCCGTGATAGTTCTTGCCGCCAACCAGCAGCCCAAAGCTTGTTGCGTGCAGTTCGTCAGTCACCTTTGCAAGCGCTTCGGCTTCGCTAATCCATTCGACAGTAAACTTACCTTGTTCGTCGGCTTCAAGCTCGGCAGCAACGCGCGTTTCATCAATCAGATCAAACAGCAGTGCATTCGCCTCGATGCGTCGGGCAACGTTCTTGCTGTGTGCGAAATAATTGTGGTGCATCTTGCCTGTTTGTGACACTAGCTGGACATTGGTGTAGCCGGTTTCTTCGGCGATTTCACGCAGTGCAGTTTCAACAATATCTTCGTCTTCTTCACGGCCGCCGCCAACGAATAAGTTTCCGCCGTTTTTTGCGCCCCAGTTGATCGATAAGAATTGGTTTGTCGCGGGTTTGCGAACGATCGCAACGATGCTTTTGCGTGCTTCGGGATTTTCTTGTGGTGTGCCGGTTTCTGGCTCAACAACAGCAACAATCGGTAAGTTATATTTGTTGGCAAACGCATAGTCGCGCTCGTCATGCGCTGGCACCGCCATAATCGCACCCGTGCCGTAGCCACCAAGGACATAATCGGCAACCCAAATTGGAATATTTTCACCTGTCGCCGGATTAATCGCATAAGATCCGGTAAAGACACCCGTCTTTTCCTTTGTGTCATTAGTGCGTTCAATTTCGGTCTTCTTAACAGAAGTAGAAATATATTTCTCAAGCGATTCCTTGAAATCACCAATTCCCAGGTGCTTAGATAGCTCATGTTCAGGCGCAAGGGCCAAAAATGTAGCCCCAAAGATTGTATCGGGACGGGTCGAGAACACCGATATTGAAGTCTTGGTTAAAGAAACATCTGCAGCCCGAGAATCTGCCGGAGCGAGTAGCCCGACAGAATCCCGGAGCGAAGCCGTTTCTGCGAGCAAGAATTCAATCTCGGCGCCAACGGACTTCCCGATCCAATTTGTTTGAGCTGTTTTAATCTTCTGTGGCCAGTCAAGATCTTCAATTTCATCCAGCAGAGAATCTGCGTATTCGGTAATTTTGAAGAACCATTGCTTCATCGATTTCTTTTCGACGAGGCTTCCACAGCGCCAACAATGACCACCTTCAACTTGTTCATTAGCTAAAACGGTCTTATCAACAGGGCACCACCACTGGAGGCTTTCTTTTTGGTAGGCCAGGCCGCGTTCAAATAATTTCGTAAACACCCATTGCGTCCAGCGGTAATATTCTGGATCGCTGGTGTTAATTTCGCGGGACCAGTCGATGCTGACACCCATGCGCTTGAACTGGTTTTTGAAGTTGGCAATGTTCGTTGCGGTCGCAACCTTCGGTGAGGTTCCTGTTTTAATTGCATAGTTTTCAGCTGGCAGGCCGAAGGTGTCCCACCCAATTGGATTCAATACGTTCTGACCATGTTGACGGTGGAAACGTGCAATCGCGTCAACGATTGCCCAGCTAAAGGCATGCCCCGTGTGCATTCCAGCACCTGAAGGGTACGGGAACATACCTGACACGTACATCTTTTGTTTAGATGGGTCAGTGGAAACCTCGTTAGCCTTCTGATCCTCCCAGATCTGCTGCCATTTCGGTTCAATCTCGGATGGATTGTAACGTTGCATAGTGCATTCAGTATAGCAAACAGAGGCCAGCAATAGAACAGACGCTTAGAATTTCGAGAAAAATGCGCGCTTTGTTGCCAGCCACTCGGGTGATTGTCGAACCAGCTGTCGTTCATCATCGGTGGAATGCAGCACGATCTTTACGGCTTCTTCAAGGTAAATGCCCGTCTGTGAGCCCTTGAATAAGATTGCAGCGCCCAATTCCAGCACTTGATGCACATAGGTCCCCGCTTCCAGCGCTGTCTTGAAACACACAACGTGACAGCCATTGGCACGAGCGGCGGGTGCTAAATATTTCTCGGCATCTTCCCCGATGGTAATCACGTGGGCAAGTTCGTTAATGTTGCACATCAGCCCAAGCACCTCATGTTCAGCTGCTGATGTCTCGCCAAGTTCGTTCATGCTTCCGAGGACCGCGATACGTTGCGGGACAGGCAGACTATACAACGACTGTAGTGCGGCAGCAGCCGCTAGCGGACTAGAGTTATAGGTGTCATCAATCAGGACCGTATCCTTCACTCCGCGCAAAATATTCATGCGCCCGTTCACTGGGCGGACGTTAGCGAGGCCCGCGCGAATCTCATCGGCAGTCATCCCTAACCGTAGCCCAACCGCACCAGCAGCCACTGCTGCACGAATACTATGCTCACCTACAACCTTTAACTCGGTCTTCACACTGACGTCGAATTCACCGCGAGCGGTAAACAGCCCCGAGATACCTTTTTCGAGTGTAAAATCATCTTGCGTAAAGTGATACTCGGCCGCGTCGGTTGTGCCATACGTGTTAATTTGTCCATTTGTCAGATCGGCAGCATACTTGCCGTCGATATTATCGCGATTAATGAGGGCGAACTGGCTATAATTTGCTGCAGTTAATTCTTCAGCGGCGACTGCATCGAGCGTCTTGAACGACTCCATGTGCTCGGCCGAGACGGCGGTCACCACCGCAATATACGGGTTCGCATAGCTATGAAAATGCGCCACCTGGCCAATCCCATCACTGCTGACTTCTTGCACGATAATATCGATATCAGCCGGTTCGCGAATACGCGCCCGTGCAGCACTGAAAATACCCAGCCAATTACGCACGCTTTTCAGATTTGTCGGGTATTCAATCCCTAGCAGCGCAAGCGGTGCACCAAGTTCAGCGTTATGATCTTCCGCGTGTAGACGCACCCGAAAGCGCTGTGACAGAACGGTTCCAATCGCAACTTTTGTCGTCGTTTTGCCTACTGAACCCGCGACAATTACGAGTTTTATCTCAGGGTGACGCTGCAGATAGCGCCGTGCATAGGCTTCTAGTTTCTTCTGTACGAATGACTTGAACATAAGCCTTATTATGCCACATACGTATGCACTCAGCCAGAAACGAAACAAAAACACGCCTCCGATTGGAAGCGTACTTTTGGCTGCTGCGCGCCCACCCGGGACGCTGTTTTTGTTTTAACGTGTTTGTTTTGTCGCAACAAGGACAGAGTCCCAATTGCGCATCAGCATATTCACATTATGCCCCTTTTTAACCATAAGCACAAGTCTTAACTAATTCTTATTTCCAGAGGTGGTACTAGCTTTTTATTTGAGAATATGCTTAACTAAGAAGCGTTCAGAAGCACAACGCGTACCAAAGTGGACGGCGAGCGCTTATTCTTTATAGGATAAACCCTCTTCTTCACTCGAAATACTGTCGTCATGGTCGATCTGACAACAAGTAATTAGAAGAAGAAAAGAAGTAGATATCCAATATGGCATCACAAAATCTTTTTATCGGTAGCCTTGCTTACGCAACTAACGATGATAGCTTAAAGGCTTTCTTTGAGACAATCGGCGAAGTGACTAGTGCACGTGTCGTTATGGACCGCGAAAGCGGCCGCTCAAAGGGATTCGGCTTTGTTGAGTTTGCTGATGAAGCAAACAACCAAAAAGCTGTTGATCAACTTAACGGAAAGGAACTAGACGGACGTCCAATTAACGTTAGCCTAGCCCGACCTAAAGAAGATCGCCCACGCACAAACGACGGTGGATCATTCCGCCAACGTAGCTGGTAGTTTCTACCAACTAAAAGTAGCCCCTCGCAAGAGGGGTTATTTTTTTGGCTTTATTTCATGCGTATAACGCTGCGATACCCGGACCGCAGAGGTCTTCAATTGGCTCACCTGCTGCGATACGTTCGCGCACCATCGTTGAGCTAATATTAAGCGACGGAATGGCAAGAGTCAGTGCATGGCGCGCGATAGGGTTCAATGTGTAACCCGGACGCTCCGTGACGAGCATCGAAAGATTTTCGAGCATCCACTCACCCATGTACCATTCTGCCATCGTCATCGTCGAATCTGCACCAAACACCCAGGTAAAAGTACGATCAGGATACTCATCTTGCAGTTCCAAGAACGTATCAAATGTTTCAATTTGGATGCTACGCTCTAGTTCGGTAGTAATAATATCAATCGTGACACCTTCCATTGCAACCTCGGCGATCATCACCTTAATGCCCGCTATCCTACGTTCAGGCGTTTCCCACATCGTCTTATCCGACCTGTCACCACTGGGCATTATCCATACATCAGCATTGTGTTCATGTGCATACTCAACACAGCCACGCGCAATTGCCATATGTCCATTATGTATTGGGCTGAACCCACCGCCGAAGATAATTGTTTCTCGCTGCTCTAGGTTGTGCATGATCTGCTTCCTTTGTTATTGTTGACTTAACACTAACTATGCTCTAAGGTGAGTATATACCAAGTTAGTGTAAAAAGGAAGATAACTATGAAAAGCCCCAAAATCACCCCAGTCTACCAGCCATCCAATAACTATCTTCGTGTTGCAACGGCTACCCCAGAGGTCTCGATTGGTGATGTCGCGACGAACCTCTCACGTATCAAGAAACTCTATTCCCAGGCCGTTGCTACCCAGGCTGCGCTAGTTGTCTTCCCTGAACTCTCTTTAACCGGCTACACGATTCAAGACCTTGTCGCTCAGCCAAAATTATTAGCCCAAGCACGTGCGGGCCTCGTCACACTGGCCAGGTACACAGCCGGCAAGAATACTGCGGCAATTGTCGGACTTCCCCTTGTCGTCGGCAACGCGATCTATAACACCGCCGCGGTCGTCTCAGAAGGTAAAATCGACGGCATCGTCCCGAAGCAGAACCTCCCTACCTATAACGAATTTTATGAAAAGCGCTGGTACCAAACGTGGGATGATCGTCCGAATACAGTCGTGAACATCGATACCCAACGGGTTCCATTTGGTCGTCAGCAGCTCTTTGGAATCGGTGAACAGCTGGTTGGCATCGAAATATGCGAAGATCTATGGGTGCCAGAACAACCGAGCACGTACCTCGTTGCGAACGGCGCGACTATCATCGCCAATCCGTCAGCTTCACCCGAAGCCGTCGCAAAAGCCAGCTACCGTCGTAGTCTCATTTCTATGACTGCGGCTCGCAACGTTACAGGCTACGTCTACGTCAGCGCCGATCGAACTGAATCTACCGCTGAAATCGTGATGAGTGGCCACGCACTTATCAGCGAAGCAGGCACCACGCTCGCGGAACGTGCTCCGTTTACAAAGCCGCGTCCAGTACTGACAGCCGATATAGATATGACCCATATTGCCAACGATCGTTTTAAAAACACAAACTTTCCGAACAAGACCGACATCATGCCGATCCATACCGGTGTCGTACCACGTCAGGATACCCTTGATCGCACCATTGACCCTGAACCGTTCCTTCCCAAAGGTTCGACAACAGAAATCAAAGAACGGCTCGACACTATCCTGAATATTCAGGCGACTGGTCTGGCAATGCGCCTGCGTAAAGCGCACATTCAAAAAGTAGTCATCGGGCTCTCTGGCGGCCTGGATTCGACGCTGGCCCTTCTGGTTGCGATACGTGCAGGCGAAATCCTCGATATGGCGCCCGGCGCTCTGATCCACACCCTCACGATGCCCGGTGTCGCCAGCACTGACCGCACCCAAAACAACGCGATAGATCTCGCTGCCAGCTTGGGGATCACCAATAATGAAATTCCGATTGCCGACATGGCAGCGGCACAACTCGCGGCACTCGACCACCAGGGCGACGAAGACACCACGTATGAAAATACGCAGGCACGATTACGACAAGCGCTAGTTTTCAACAAAGCGAACCAGATCGGCGGCCTCGCACTCGGTACGGGTGACCTTAGCGAGATCGCCCTCGGCTGGTGCACCTACAACGGCGACCACATGTCACACTACAACGTGAACGCGTCGATTCCAAAGACGCTCGTGCGCACACTGGTCCGACACGCCAGCGAAACGCTCCCGGGCGACGCAGCCGCGCTTATCGCCGACATTCTTGCTACTCCCGTCTCGCCCGAACTGACGGGCAATGGCACGGGCATCAGCCAGGCAACCGAAGACATCGTTGGCCCATACGAACTACACGACTTCTTCCTGTACCATTTCCTGCGCTGGATGGAACCCCGTGAAAAAATCTACTTCCTGGCAATGAAAGCATTCGAAGGTCGCCGCACACCAGCAGAAATTGAAAAGTGGCTCGACGTCTTCCTGACTCGCTTCTACCAGAATCAGCACAAGCGCCAAGCAATGCCCGATGGCGCAAAAGTCGGCCTCAGCCTTAGCCCTAAAGGTGATTGGCGCATGGCGGCCGAAGCAATCCTGGGATAACTGGAAGTGCTATACTAATCGTATGAAATACGCAGCGCCTTATGTCCCACCTACACTGACCGTCGATGCGGTCGTGTTCCAGCTGGTGAACGGCCAATTAAACGTCATGCTGCTTCAACGTGCCGATGAGCCCTTTAAGGGCGACTGGGCACTGCCTGGTGGTTATAGTCCACAGGGTGAAACAACACTCGAAGCCCTCGAACGGGTAGTCGCAACAAAAGCCGGTATTAATATCAAAAACGATCTAAGCTACATCGAACAGCTGTATACCTTCGATACCGTTGCCCGTGATCCACGCGGTCACGCCGTATCGATTACTTACATGGGCTGTGGTCGCGAACTCTTCCCAACGAACGCCGAGAGCGTCGTGGCATTCTTTCCCGTCGATAGTCTGCCGCCGCTGGCGTACGATCACGGCGACATCATCAAGTACGCCCACGAGCGTCTGATCGCGAAACTTACCTACACGAACGCAGTGTACGCATTCTTGCCGCAGTACTTCACCCTTGCAGAGCTACAGTCTGCCTACGAAGCCATCTTCGGCTACGAACTCGACAAACGTAACTTCCGCAAGAAATTCCTTGGGCTTCATTTAACCACCGAAACCGATCAAATGCGTCGTGAAGGCGCGCACCGACCTGCTCATTTGCACCAGTTTAATTCCAATAAGCTTGAAGTATTGTCGCGCAGTTTCGACTGATAGCCTTACGCAGCTTGCAGTGCGAATGCCCCAAGCTGTCGCCCTATAGACCTGAGCTCCGGAAGCCCTTCTATCACCTCGGCGTCCTCTGGCAGTTGCACCTCACCATTCGCGTTAAACACGCTCATCGCTGCAACAATTGACGCGATGCTGTCGGTATCACCACCAAGATTTACTGCTTCATAGACCGACGGAGTAAATACACCATCATGCGCAACATATGCGCCCAATACTCTCGCTATCGTTTCTGGCGCATAAAACCCTTCGCCTGTATTCGCGAGGATTGTTTTTCTATTCACATTACCGTACAGGTATTCCATGAAATCACGCATATACCCGAGCTCAATGTCAGTAGTTCGTTGGGCGTCGAACTCATGGGTCACCATCGCACCTTCCAGTACATTCATCAGCACACTTTTGTTGTACGTGTCGCGTATCGAATACGAAAGCAGATCACCCAATATACGGGTCGACATGCGTGCAATTGAGCTATTGTGCGTCATATTCGTCAGCTGGTCGTACTGCTCGTATCGCTCTTCCATCGGAACTTGCTGGATTGATTGCCATAACACCAGGGGCGCCATCTTTATTAATACGCCGTTACCGGCGCCATCCACGGTGCCCGAGTCGTGGGGACTGACGCCGCTACGTAGCTTCTCCATCGCTCCGATTGTAGAGGCACCCCAGCCACGTTTAATTGTCTTCTCGCCAGTCTTATGCATAACATCTTGTGTCGCCTCGTAGGCTTCGATGTGCGCTTCTGCCATCGCATCCAGGTCAAACCCGTTGGCGCGGATCAGCGCTTTCGCGACCGCAATACTCTGCTGCGTGTCATCGCTGACAATGCCAGGCTGTTCTTCCGACTGAAAATACAGATGATGCTTCGCAGGAAGCAGTTCTTTGATACGACCAAATTGTTGTTCAATTTCCTGGGCAATCCGGTTTTCAACGGGAAGCCCCGCCGCATCGCCATAGGCAATTGCAGGTAGCAACGCCTCGCCCTGACGACGCCACGTATCACGTTGTTGATCAGTTACTTCTCTCATACTGTAGGATCCAGTAATGTAGGTGAGATTGCGGTTTGACTACGAAGTTCCGCGCCTGTAAATTGTTGCCTATTTGGTAGCTCAACCCAGGCACCACCGTCTGGTGATTCGGCAATATTGTCTGGGTACACAATACGTCGCCAGCGAAGCTTTTCGCGAACGTCAGTACTATCTGCTGGATTGACACGACTATAGTGCACGATCGAGCAGTTGCGCAGTGCGTACTGGCTGCCGCTGTCCATTTCTTCCCATTGTTCGGGTAACATGCGTTCGATGTTGTAGCGGGCTACATTGATAAAGTCACCGTGCGAGACGACTATCACTTTTTTATCTGGCAATTCGCGGTGGAGGGTACCAATAAAATCACGGAAGCGGCCACTGACATCTGGCATGTTTTCGCCACCGTCGTAGCGTGTAAACCAAGAGGTCGCTTGCTGCATCTTTACTGTGTGTGGAAACTGAGTACCCCGTTCTGACACCGGCGTCGCACCGAATGTTCCCCAGCTGCGCTCAATCAAACGATCGTCGATAATCCACGAGGCATCGCTGTCGCCTGAAATATACGAAGCCGTTTCGCGGGTGCGTAGGAACGATGACACGTACAGGGCATCGAATGATGCAACGCCACCCATGTTTTCTTCGAACCACTGCTGCGCTAACTTCGCTTGCGCAATTCCTTTTGAGGAAAGTCGTTGTCGCCAATCTGGACGGTCGTTAATAGCCGGCTCCATTGGATGTGGGTCGTCAGCTTTTCCTGCGGCTTGAATAATGTTTGCTTCAGATTGTCCGTGTCGTACGAAGACGAGTTCGTTGGGCATTGCCATGTGGTGGTCCTTTTCTTATGTGCGTAGTATACATAATTCCCTCCCGTAATGCAATTAGTGTTGACTTAACAATAAGTAGGGGATACTATGAATAGTAGATAGTGTAAGAAATACACTTATTAAGCAAAGGAGCATCCTCATGGAAAAATATATCGCCGATCGCCTCGTTACAGTAACTGTAGATATGCAGAATGATTTTATGCCAGGAGGCTCCTTGCCTGTTACTGAGGGCGACGCCATCATCCCACTCATCAATGAACTCACCGCTTACACCCGTGAACAAGGCGGCATCGTTGTTGAAACCGGTGATCAGCATCCAGCGATAACGCCTCACTTTGGTCCCGATGCGTGGCCCGTACACTGCGTTGCCGGTACGGATGGCGCAGCGCTCCGGAGTGATCTTTTCATTGGTCGAGACGACATCCAGATCGATAAAGGCATGGGACAAACCGATGGCTATTCTGGATTCGAAGGTATCAGTATCGAAGGCGATACACTCGAAGCACTCGTGAAGCCATCTGGACGCGAGCGTGTTGCTGTCCTAATGGCAGGTGTCGCGACGGAATACTGCGTCAAGAATACCGCCCTCGATGCACTAAAAGTACAGCAAGGTGACGGTACTATTAAAGTCTTCATTGCGCGCGATGCGGTACGAGGCGTGAACGTACACCCAGATGACAGCCAAAAAGCGCTCGACGAGATGGAGCAAGCCGGTGCCATCCTCATCGATAGCATCGACGTCCTTACGCATACTGCCTTTGAGATTGCGAGATAGTCATGACTGAACGACTCACCTCCCCTCCACCCGAATACGAACGTCACTTGATGGACGGGCTGGATACGTACAAACTGACAATGGGCCAAATCGCACTTGCAAACTTCCCAAACGAAATTGTAACCTTCACATTTAAAAACCGTGCGATAGAACACCCACTGACCGAGCATGTTGATATCGACGAACTTCGTGCCCGCCTGGCCCAGATACAATCAAAAGGCTTTACGACCGAAGAAATTACCTACCTGGCGGGATTGAAGGCGCAAAACGGTGAAGCTCGCTTCGACGAAGCCTACCTCGATTTCCTCGCAAACATTGAGCTGGTCGATGTCGACGTATCGCTCAATGAAGACACGAATGACCTCGCCATATCGGCGACAGGACCATGGGCGAATGTCAGCCTGTGGGAGACTATCGTCATGAGTGAAGTAAACGAACAGTACTACCGCAACATGATGAAAGCGGAAGAAATAGATGTCGAAGATGTCTGGGCTGAGGGCGACCGCCGCCTCGATGAAAAAATTGCAATCCTCAAAGCTCGCCCCGACATTAAGTTCTCGGACTTCGGCACGCGTCGCCGTTTTAGCGCTGAATGGCACGAACATGTTATTGGACGATTAGCGACCGAGCTTCCTGATAACTTTATTGGCACCAGCAACCCATACTTTGCGTATAAGTATGACTTGAAACCAATCGGTACCTACGCACACGAAATGCCAATGGTCTACGCAGGCTTGGCAGACGCAGCGGGTCGTAATCCGCTGGAAGGTCACAACGAAATGTTACAAGATTGGGACGCACGCTACGAGGGCGACCTATCTATCGCACTGACCGACACCTTTACCAGTGACTTTTTCTTCGTCGACTTTACAAAAGAACAAGCCGAGAAATGGAATGGCCTGCGCCACGATTCTGGCGATCCAATTGCATTCGCCGAACGCTCCATCACCTTCTATGAAAACTACGGCATTGATCCTACCCAGAAAACCATCGTCTTTAGTGATGGCCTCGATATCGAAACAATCGTTGCACTTGCAGACCACTTCGCCGGTCGCATCAACCTTCTGTTCGGCTGGGGTACCACCCTGACTAACGACCTTGGTTTCCGTCAGAATAATAATGTGATGAAGGTCACGAAAGTAAACGATATCGATACCGTCAAACTCAGCGACAATGTCGGCAAACACACCGGACCAGAAGAAAAGGTGCAGCAGTACATCGAAGAAGCCGAAAAAATCGTACGCGAAGCATACGAAAAAATGACAGTGAACGCATGATGAACGAACGATTATACGCCGAAGTAAAAAAAGCAATTGGCGCAAATGAGCAGTATAGCGATTACCCTTCCGTGCGCTACACTATCGATCCTGCCGAGTTGTCCCCGGACGCTGCGATGAATGTGCCCACCGGCCCTTGGGACATCAACAACACAGACCTTCCGTCCGCCGATGATGCAGAGCAATTTACCCAAGCAGGCTATACCGTCGATTCATTGGGTCGACCACTACATCCTCACTTTTTCGACATGGTGACGGATCCAGCGATTGGCGTCGTGTCTGGCCGTGGACGCTACTGGAACTGGGGACCTAACTTTACAGCCGACCCTATCGTCATGACAACGTCCGCACAACCACGTGTTTTGCTGATTAAACGCGGCGACACGGGCGCGTGGGCGCTGCCAGGCGGCTTCGTCGATCCTACGGATGTAGACGTCCTTGCAGCAGCCAAACGCGAACTGTATGAAGAAACCGGACTCGCACTGACCATCCCAGGGACTGAGGTATACACTGGCGTCGTCGGTGACCTGCGCACCACCGCACATGCTTGGGCCGAAACCGGAGCATACCTGCTACAGGTAGCTCACCAAGTTCCAGTCGCCGGCATGGATGATGCAACGGACGCAAAGTGGGTCAGGATTGACCAACTACAAGGCACGCTATTTGGCTCCCATGCATTTCTGATAGATGAAGCGCTGCAAGTTGCTACTATTGATCGTAAAAAGTCTATTGCAACCATCCTCTCTGCGCCAAGTGACACACTGGAGGTTGAAACGTTTGATGCCGGGCACATGGCCTACGATCACCAACACGTCCACGACAACGAAACGCATATATTTGTGAAGCGGCATGTTGCAGAACGTTTTACGGACACCGCGCGCGAGAAGCATTCTCGTCGATATCTGCAGAAAGAATACGCAGCCTATGAATATGTTGCCGAGCGCGGCTTTAGCAATATACCCGAGCGCGTCGAGCTAATTGGCGATACAGTGCTGGCTATGGATGCACTCCGCGAAGAAGACGGCTGGATCTGGCGTGCGCCGGATGACGCGACCTATCATAAATACGTGACGGATATTCTTGCGTCCCTCGATGCACTACAGTCTATTCCTACTCCCCTGCGCCCGTCCTACCACGAATATATTGCTCCTTCGCACGATACCTTCTGGAAAGAAGGCTGGGACGAGTTAACTGATATGACGATAGCGCCACTGATTGCGAAAATTCGCACGCTGTACACTATGTGGAGCGAGGACCAAAAGGCCGCTGCAGAGGATTTAATTGCCGCCCTGCCGCTCCTCACCGAACACGCCCGTTTTATCGAACGCGATGTCCAACTGTCTATGGCGCATAACGACGCCAGACAGTCGAACATTGCGTGGCATCCAACGAAAGGCGCAAGTTTAGTCGACTGGAGTTGGAGTGACCCTGCACCAAAGCATGCGGACGCAACCATGTTCTTGATAGACCTCGTAAAATCTGGCCATGACGTTACGCCCTACGTCGACCATGTGAATAAAGATCAGCTGATTACATTAATCGGATTTTGGTTAGCGCATAGTGTCTGGAACACGCGCGATGGCAGTACGACCGTGCGCGAACAACAAGTTGCCTCAGCTACGGCCGCGTATACATTACTGAATCAATTACAGACTAGCGAAAAAACGGTGATACCAGCCACGGAAATGGCAACTGAAACACGCGAGTAAGCGCGCCAAACGTATTTAGCAGATACAGCGTCGCAAGCACGACAAGACACGTCGATGCGACAACCGCTAATCGAAGCAGAAACGGCTGCACCCGCAACCAGCTGACCCAGCGGTCATACCTGACGCGTAACCAGTGCAGCGTTCTCTTCGCAAACGCAAATTCTGTTGCGAGAACGGCAAACCCCGCAAAGACGATCAGCCAACCGGGACCGGGATATGGAATCAGGATTACACCAACTAACACAACGAATCCTCCCAGAATCGCCGTCCCAACTTTTTTACCCTGCCGCAGCACCTGATGCATATATCTATTGTAGCAAGAAAGCCTTAAGGCCAGGGTAGTCGCGAATCTTCATGTACGTCTCGAGGTCTTTATCTGCAGGCAACTCCGCACGCGTCAATCCTCCATACCCTTCTGGCTCAAATATTGCATCTGATCCATACCCACCATCACCACGTGGTGATACTGCGATCGTGCCATCAAGACGACCCGTAAAAATGTGCATTTCTTTCCCGTCGTAATAGCCATAGGATGCAGTAACATATGCCGATCGATCATCGAACCCATCCAACATGCGACACATCATTTCTTTGCCATTTTTGGCGGTAACAAAAAATTTAACAAATGGCCCAGGCAGGCTGTCGAGTGCATTGAAAAATAATGACGTATCTTCAACCAATACAGGTTGTTGCAACAATGCGTACGCTTGCTTCACCTTGTGCTCTATTACTTCGCGTGGATCTACTGACTGAATCTCGTCCAGATCAAGCTCGTGATGTTCTAGTTCAAACCCCAGTACTTTCTTTAGATACGCTACTTTATTTTTGTTACCTGTAATGTAAATGGGATGCTTACTCACTGATTTTCTCGAATCTTTTTACCTTCGTTCCATCAACATCTACAAATTCTAAAAACATTTCGTATGATCGCACCCAAAACGGCACATTCGATTCGTACAGAGGGACATAAATAACGACAGGCTTCGTCGTCTCGGAATCTAGCCCAACGCCAACGACCTCATATAATTTTCCTTTGTAGTGTTCGTAGACACCGGCTTCGATAAAAGGGATTTCTGCGTCGCTCACTTTTTTTCCTCGTATGTTTCTGAGCTCTTTTGGAAATAAAATGCTGGCATATTAGTTCTCCAATAACGTTAAGAATGCTTGCTCGTTTAAAATTGTCGTGCCATATGATTCGGCTTTTTTCAGCTTACTCGCCCCTACTTTTCCGCCCGTTACAAGGTAGGTCGTGTCTTTCGCAACGGCTGATTGAAATGTGCCGCCAAGTGCACGAACTTTTTCGGCAACTTCATCGCGAGATAGTGTTTCGAGTGTTCCGGTAACGACAAAGTTTTGTCCGACAAATTTGCCGGTCTTTTTCTCGAAGACTGGCTTCACACCAAGCTCGGTGAATTTAGCTAACAGCGCTTCATTATCAGGATCGGCGAACCACGCGATGACACTTTCGGCCACCACTTCCCCAATGCCATTCACCGAGCGAAGCTGATCAATCGTAACCGTCTGCAGTGCCTCGATGCTTCCGAATCGGTTTACTAAGTCGATAGCAGTTTGTGTTCCTACGTGGCGAATACCCAGACCATACAGAAAACGTTCCAGGAGTGGTGCTTTTTTATTGGCGATTGCATCTACTAACTTACCGGCAGAAATATCAGCAAAACGATCGAGCTCCAATAGCTGTTTCTTTGTCACGGTGTAGATATCCGCAAGATCTTTCACTAATCCTGATGAGACGAGCGCTACGACATTTTTTTCACCCAGCGTATCAATATCCAGTGCGCCTTTCGATGCAAAATGTTCGACTGCTTTTGTCAGCAGCAGTGCGCCAGTGGCACCTTCAACCCGATAGACTACTTCGCCTTCGGGGCGCACAAATGAGAGTTCGGGATACTGATGTTTTAAAGCTTCTTCAAAATTAAATGGCTTTGCGTCTTTTGGACGAAGTTCAGTAACAATGCTTTCAAGCTTCGGAATAATATCACCGGCTTTAAAGATAATTGCGGTATCGCCGATTCGAATATCCAGTCGTGCGATTTCATCAGCGTTATGCAGACTAGCGTGTTGCACGGTTGTCCCCGCAACAACAACTGGATTAAAGACCGCTACAGGCGTTGCAGCACCCGTTCGTCCAATACTAATGACAATGTCCTTCACGATCGTTGTCGCCTGCTCTGCGGCGTACTTGTAGGCTACAGCGGCACGTGGCTGCTTGCCCACCACACCCATTTCTGCAAATAATGCCCGATCGTTTACTTTGATAACGAGGCCATCTGTATTAAACGGCAGATCCAGGCGGCGATCGCTCCAACTATCAACAAAGTTCATGACGCCATCAAGGTTCGTAAATGTACTCGCTTCTTTATTGCGACTGATACCTAGGGCTGACAATGCCTCATAGGCATACATATTTGTCGGAACATCGGTTGGATCGTCCCGTAGCAAATCGTAGGAACGAAATGACAATGGCCGCGCCGCAACAAGCTTTGGATCAAGCTGACGAATCGTTCCCGCGGCAAGATTACGTGGGTTCGCAAATTCAGGCTCACCCGCCGCGCGTCGCTTGTCATTTAAGGCTGCGAAGTCTTTTTTTAACATCACAATTTCACCACGAATTTCAGTGCGGCCAGTCAAGAACTTTTCGTACCCCGCAGCTGCGCGTAGTCGCAGTGGAACATTCTTAATCGTACGAACATTCGCAGTCACATCTTCGCCGATAAAGCTATCGCCACGCGTCACGGCTTGTACCAACAGCCCATCTTGATATATCAGCGCACAGGCAAGCCCATCCATTTTGATATCAGTAAAGAATTCGTGTTTTGTGCTTGGCAGTAGTTTATCCATTCGAACAACCCACGCTTCGACTTCTGAACGATCAAATACGTCGTTCAAGCTCAGCATACGCGTGCTGTGCGTCACTTTTTTGAATCCACCCAGCAGTTCGTTACCAACGCGTTGGGTTGGACTATCAGGCGTAATCAGTTCAGGGTGCGCAGATTCAATAGTCTTTAATTCGCCAAATAGACTGTCATAAATTGCATCACTTACAGACGGCATATCTAGCACGTGATATTCGTAGCTGTACTTGGAAATAATTGCGCGTAGTTCTTCGGCGCGCATGGCATCAGGCTGGTTTTGCGTCATCATCCACTACCTTTCTGTATAGCAAATATACATAACTTGCGACCCAGATAAACGACGTGACACCCATCAGCAGTAGTACAACGGGAATAACAGGAACACCTTCAAGGTTTGGCCACAGACTCTTGATACCACCATCCAATAAGATGAGCGGTATCATTACGATAATCCAGGTAACGACAACGCATAGCATCATCCATAGCAGTCGCAACAAGATCCTCAGTCGTCGACCGGTCACCATGTCACCCGCGGTTCGAACCGCTTGCGCCGGATACATGCCGGGGAGCGTAACGATAATCAGCGCAAAAAACGTACTCGTTACCCAGTACAGCGACATAATACCTAGGAGCACCGCGGCGACCCAAAATAGTAGCGCTGCAACTCCGCCATTTAATAAGCCCGAGGACGCAGCCGCAGAGTAGCCAATTGTTGCAATCGCAATCGGTACCAACTGAATAAGGAACAGCAAGCTCACTAGGAATGTCGCGATGATTGGCGATCCGGCATTATACAGCCCATCGCGCATCTTTGCCCTATGTCCCGCCAAGATGGTGCGCAATAACCAAACGGTTGTCAGCCAAATTAATAACGCCAGAATAACCGTGTAGATCTGTTGGCTCTCGGTTGGTGTGCCGGATAAGCCGCTACCTGCGACTGAAACAAACAACAACCCAGCCTGACCTATTTGCCCCAAATTGCCCTTGAATATTTCAGAGCCTGTTTCGCTCAATGTATCAGTGAGCGTCGTGTACGTGTCCTGTGAGCCGATCCCAATCAATGTACCGCTGAGCAGCGCGTAGACAATAGCGAGTGGAATAAATACTTTTCGGTTCTTCCATATCGTTTTGTTCACCCCTGCCGTAAAAGCCATGACACCTGGCAGTTCAAGCGACCTGCTGTAATCACGACGACGTGTCAGTTTAAAACTATCGTGTGGACGACGCTTTTTGTACGTACCAATACGGGCTCGCATCGCACGAAACGGCTTCATGGCACTCAGTAAGAATTGCTGCTTGTTTGTCAGTATCTTCTTTTTAGAATTTGTCGGCATTTGATTGCAGCCTTTTAATGCGCTCTTCGAGTGGTGGGTGGGTACTGAATAATTTTGCGAAGAAGCCAGGCTTCAATGGATTATTAAGGAACAAGTGTGCAGCAGAAGTATTTTGCTTTTGCATTGGGCGACCATAGGTCTGAAGTTTTTGTAGTGCGTTCACCATTGATTGGGTGTGACGCGTTGTCATGACACTGGTCGCATCAGCCAGATATTCTCGCTGACGACTAATCGCCAGCTGTACAATTGTGGCGATGATTGGCGCGAGGATCAAAATGACAATCCCAAAGATCAGGACAATTGGGTTCGTATTGCTATCGCGGCGATCACCGAAGAAGAACATGCGGATAATGACGTCTGACAAAATACCAATCGCGCTCACGAGTCCGAAGGCGATCATGCTGACGCGAATATCATAGTTCTGTACGTGGCCCATTTCGTGTGCCATGACAGCTTCTAGTTCGCTATCGTCCATGATCTCAAGAATACCGGTCGTTGCCGCAACAACAGCATGCTTAGGGTCGCGGCCCGTTGCAAAGGCATTTGGTGCTGGGTCTTCGATCAGATATATCTTTGGTGTCGGAATACCGAGTGTAATCGAGAGGTTTTCAACAATTCGAAACAATCGTGGATTATCGCGCTTCTCGATTTGCTGCGCACCCGTCATCGATAGTGCAAGTTTACTGGCAGCAAAATATTGGATAAACGCATAGATTGCTGCACCGATTAGCACCCACAATGTGATTGACTGGTCGCCAAAGTACAGACTGACCAGCCAACCTATCGCACTAATAAGTCCGACAAAAACGGCCATAATTAGGAAGGTATTTCGTTTATTTGCAGCAATTGCTTTGTACATGGTAGCGCCTTAGTTCAAGAAGAATTAGAACTTTACTTCAGTTGGCTTGTTTGCTGCTTCGCGCTCTGTTTCATCGACGTCGAAGAATTCACGTTCAGTAAATTTGAACGCTGACGCAACTGCATTTACTGGGAATGTTTGAATCTTGGTGTTTAGGTCACGTACGCCACTGTTGTAGAAACGGCGAGATGCTTGGATCTTATCTTCTGTATCAACAAGTTCAGTTTGCAGTGACAAGAAGTTTTGGTTTGCTTTTAGGTCTGGGTACGCCTCAGAGACTGCGAACAGACTCTTCAATGCACCTTCGAACTGGTTTTCAGCCGCTGCTGTCTCTTTTACGCCTTTTGCGTTCATGACGTTTGATCGTGCTTCTGTGACAGCGGTAAAGACACCGCTTTCGTGCGCGGCATACCCCTTAACAGTTTCAACCAGGTTTGGAATCAGATCCAAACGTCGCTTTAGTTGTACGTTAATGTCGCTCCATGCTTCGTCGACGCGTACACGTAAGGTGACAAGACTGTTGTATGTTGCCCAAACAAATAGGGCGATGACTACGATGACTGCAATAATAATCCAAACGGCTAACATGTTATTTCCCTCTGTTTACTTAATACCTTTAGTATAACAAAAACTCGACCAAAAATCAGCTTTTGGTCGAGTTTCATAAGTGTGGTGCGCAGAGCGGGACTTGAACCCGCACGGCCCGAAGGCCAAGAGATTTTAAGTCTCTCATGTCTACCAAATTCCATCATCCGCGCATGGACTAAATAAATATGTATGGAGGCACGTACGGGAGTTGCACCCGTCTACGCGGTTTTGCAGACCGCTGCGTAACTGCTCCGCCAACGCGCCATTACCGACATAGTATAGCAGAGATATACCCTGGTTTCATGACATGTTTTAACTATAAGCGCAATAACATAAAGTTTTATTTATGTAAAAATAGTTGTATAATAGTTATAGGTGGTTACATATCAAGAACGTTTTATAGAGGAGAGATCTATGCTGACAATCAAGAAAAAGTTTCCTATAACTAAAAATTATGCCCTTGGAATGGCGGCTTTTGTCGTGGGGTACGGCATCGTTGCCTACTTCCTCGTCACGCTTCCACAGCGCTCGACATTCAATAGTATAGCCAATCTGACATCAAGCTCTAAGGTAGCTGAACAGGATACAACAAATACACCGAAGACCGAAGCGCCTGTCGCAACAGACAGCACCGCAACAGGCAACGCGGTTGTATCTCAGCCCGTCACAAGCCTTGGGTCAATGCCCGTAACATCGTCACAGACTCCTACGGATACAACTCCCGCAGCTACGCCTGTCGACACCACGCCGGCTGAACCAGTTGTCACACCGACTGAGCCGACGCCAACCGAACCAACACCGGTTATTCCGATTCTTCCGCTTGATCCAGTCCTGCCAGACTTACTGGACATGATTGATGGCATTGGTGCCAGCGCCAACGTGACACTCTAGCTAGTATTTCGTCGTGTCGCCATCGTCCATGTCACGATTTTCGATGTCTTCACGACGATCATCTTCGCCACCACCGGCTCCATCTTCAAAAGCGTACCGATCTAATTCTTTTTTGAATTCTTCGGGTGGAATATCGAGTTCAACCGTTGGATCATCGGTCTCTTCGTCCATGACACGATCATGGATGTCATCAGACGTATCGATGAGGTCCTCGTAATTATGCATCGTGACATCGTCAGGTAAGCTTGTTGGATCGGGGTTTATATCAGACATATATCTCCTTCGGGTTACTATACCTCTACTATATGCCCTGATTCTTTAATTTAGCTTTAAGCCAAATGGTATTAAAAGCTTGGTGTTTCGACAGCGAGTTCCAGCACCTTAGCGGCAAGCTTGGTTGTCTGTTCGAGGGTATTTGCTTCAGGTGCTGATCCAACACCAAAGCTAAAGATATACCAGTTCCGTCCACTAAGGACATTTAGTTGTCCGAGCGTTTCGTTAAAGTACGCTTTATCGCCTACATTTGGGACGTCCATGACACCAGTTGCCGCCGGCTTGCCATTAACAAATTCAACCTTGTTTTGTTCGACACCAGTATCGTTGATACCCGATCGAATAATTACTGCTGCGACAATCATATTGTCTTCACCGGGAGTCCCATCGGTATATGCACAGCTACTGGTTGAAAGGTTCCCCGATAATGTCGAATCACCTGTTGTTCCCAGCGTCGCGTTGACGCCCAGCAACGCTACTGCTTCGTCTTTGGTAAACAAGCTACAAGCAACCGATGGCTCATACATGATCTTAATTGGTTTGCTGAGGTTTGAGGCGATCATCACAATCGCAAGGACGATGACAAGTACTGCACCAACAATGTAGGCGGCGAGTGTGAATTGTTTTTTGTGGTTTAAGATATAGGTTTTGGCGAGTTGCAGGTAGTGTTTCATAGTATGCCTGTCAGTATATCAGTTCTTCACTGAGGACGCGTTGCTAATAATAGGCGCTTCTTTTACAAAACTATTATTTTCAATCACTTGCAGCATCGCCTGGGCGACCTCGCGACGGCCGACGAACCATTTTGTGGGGCCATGTAACTGTAATTCAAACGTCTGCGGCTTGACGTCCTGCAGCTTCAAAACGCGTATAGTTGTCCAGTCTATAGAACTCGCCTGTAATACCCTCACGTGATCTTTGCCGTCTTTGACGCGAGCTGGATCGACGATGCCGACTGCAAGGTTCAGACATACATCAATCAACGAGATCTTATCACCGGGGAAACGAACACCCGTGCCCGTTACGTCGACAAAGCGCGTCATGCCCATTTCTTCCATGACGCTGATGATTGTTTTTGTTGCAACCGTCTGCACATCCACGGCCGAGCCTTTTACGTGACCGATCGCACTCACAACAACGTCCTGACCTCGAAGCAATCGCTTCATATCACTTGTGTTAGTGGCATCGCACTGGATCACCATAAGGTTTGGATGCGCTTGTAAGCTACTATCACCACGGATCCCGCCACGAACTGAGTGTCCTGCAGCTAATGCGGCTTCCACAAAAGCTTTCCCCAGGCGACCGTTAGCAGCAACAACAGCGATATTCATATACTTATCATAGCACTCGTAGCGCTGTACTGCTTGCGATATACTAGCAGGTATATGAACAAGTACATGGACATCGACTGGACCACAAACTTTCGTGAGCACCCCGAAAAGTACGTCATAGGACGCGGCGAACTAGGGGTACTTTCAGCTGAACCGTATAAAAGCGAGCTAATCCCCCACTGGAAATTTGCGACACCAGCTAAGGCAAAGGTATCCGCTGATAAAATCCTACAGATGTTCTACGAATATAAGACTCATAATGATTTCGTTGGCATGGACATGGCCCGTAAGTTCCTACAGATGGGCTTCACCCGTTCACGTCGCTATGCGAATCATGTGGGCGGAAAAAAATACGACGGACCAGTCCCTGCGGACAAAAAAGGTCAGAGCGGAGCACATGGTCGAGCGGAGTTACCGCGGTCACCGGAAGATCCAGTAAAGGCCGAGTCAGCACGAATATTCTACACCCGGTACGCAACCGCCAAAGATGATCCTGACTATCAGGCTATGGCAGCGACGCACAAAACCAAATATTCGTAACGATTACTGATTAGCTGCTTCGTCGCGCACAGCCTTATCAATCGTGTCGTGCTCGGTTCTTGTCATATCCGATAACAAATCCGCCACGTTGACACCCTGCTTTGCGGCAAGTCGCTCCAAGATACTCACGATCGTCCGCACATCGACTTCTGCCTTCAGATCAGAATGGTAGTCTAGCTCAGTCCGCGCTTCCGCTAGCTTTGCTTCACGGCGTTGGCTCATGATGACAAATGTCGAAAGGATAATTGCTTCAATAGACACGGTTGTCGTCAGGAAACTAAATGGGTATTTGTCGATAATTAAATCGTGACCAAACACCCCGCTATTTAATAAGATCCAGAACCCGAAGAACCCAATATTAATGATCAGGAATGGCATTGAGCCGGCTACTTTTGTAACAAAACTCGATACCCTATCGCTGGTCGTGTGGTTTTTGCGTGTCTCTACGTTTTTGTTGATAGCCATAATCAGTTCAGTATAGCACCCCAAAATGAAAAAGCCCGACGCCCGAAGATGAATGACTCATCGACGGGTGCGTCGGGTCTTTTCATCCGCGGGTGCGGGCTAGTTGAAAGATGCCACCAACTTGGCAAACGATTCCATCAGCTGCCTTTGACGAACTTCGTCCGCGAGCGGCAACAGCTTGTCGAGCTTCAGCAAGCTGTCGTTGATGCCGTCGGCATAGGCGTTGGCGATCTTTGCGAACAGCTCGGGATCCAAAGGACGATTACTGATCAAGTCGCGAACTTGGCTCAGTGCCTTTTGCAGCTCGAGTCTTGCCTCGACGCTGTTAATATACAGCTGGTTTACTTCTGACAGCTCCTTGTTGCCTTGAGTGACCACGTTTCACCTCGATTAATGTGCTCCCTTTGCGGGGTCTGCGCACTGTGCGCGACTAGGGTTAGTTATGACGGATTTGTGGAGCTATTGCAAGCATGAGTAAAAAATACATCCACAAAATCGTGAATGTATTCTCTATATCTCATTATTTGTTACGAGATAAGCATACTCAGCTCTTCTTACCCTCGACGACGACTTCGAATCCACCGTAGGCCATCTGGCTCATGGTGAATGGTGACACAAAGGTGGTTTGGTCTTGGTAGGCCTCACCCATCTCTTCTATCACTTTTTTATTGATTTCGTCGCGTTGTGCTTTAGATTCAAAGACGATAAAAGAGAACCAGACGTCGTCACCTTCTTTTGCGCCCGTCATTTCAGGAAAGGCGCGGGATTTGTCACCACCCATTTCTTGCGGTTTCAGATCTTCACCTTTGCACTCGAAGTATTCGAGGGCACCATGTTTTAGCCAGGAGTCGCGTCCTTCTTCGGCCATCTTTTTATACTCTTCGGCGTTATCCTTTGGGATTACTATTACGAAACCATCGATGTATTTTGACATGTGATACCTCCTTTGAACTTCGTTGTTACCTGTGTATTATTTTACACCTGATTATTCATGCAAGCATAGAGACTCAAATACTGGATCATTTTTTTAGAATGTAGAATATTCTAGTGGTTTAATTTCTTTTTGTTCAAACATTTTTAATAGATTATCATAGCCCCGTACATCATTGTCGTCACTCTTGGCTTTCACTACCTTCCCTTCAAATATGCTTAGGTAACTTACCCTAAATACATGAGATTCACTACATCCATAACACTCATCATCAGTCCTTACTACATACGCAATAACACCTTTTCCTGCGAATACCATATCCGCCCTGTTATTTGTAACCTTCTGACTCATATCGTATTTATTTTCAATCATATCTTGCGAGTTATACTTTGATAAATTTGCGGGTGCACCAGCGATATAGACCTTGTCTCCATCGCTGTAGAAAATAACGACGAAAGGCGGTGACCAATGAGCGCCCATTTCAGAGAATGCTACAATTACATCACTTCGTCCATCACCATTAACATCAGAAACTCCTACTGAATGTACATGTACGGGGTAGAATGCCTCTTTGTTTGAGCTTTGAGGAGTAAAGCGATAAGAAAGCTGGTACTTTTTATCGGTCTTGTCAAAAAATAAAATCGTATCAGATTCAATGTCATTATTAAGATAATAAAACTCCTTTTTCTGACCTATATACATCAGCGTCTGATCACCACCTTGCCAAAAATTATTAACAGTAATTTCTTTTCTACTAAAATCTTTTGGCAGATACGTACCAACTAAGTGGTTCATCTTTTCATAGTTAAACCTGTCTGGGAGTCCCAGGTCAATAAAACCAAAATAAGCAAATGACCAAACTACTAAGCTCAGAAATCCACTAATTACACCCCCAACTATCATACCCAGTATATGCTCCTTGATAAATGTAGATAATTTCTTGCGGGATTTCCTCATAATGGGGATAATTATGCATGAGGTGTCTTTAAATAGATAGTTATGAAAGTAGAAATTAGTGCGGGTACAGGGACTCTAACCCCAGATCGCCGTTGGCGACTGGGCTGCTGGGCACATTTTTCTGATTCGGCCCAGGGAAGATTCGCTATGCTCGAGCCAAATAAAAATCCCAACTCGTAGGTTGGGATATTTTATTTGGTGCGGGTACAGGGACTCTAACCCTGGGCCTCATCCTTGGCAAGGATGCGCTCTAACAGCTGAGCTACACCCGCATACCCCATGAATTATACGGACATTTTGGTTGTTTTACAAGGGTTAGGTCGGCGGGAGTGCAATTTGGAAGGAGGTTCCGTTTAACACTTGGGTGTTTGGATATGTCACGACAACCGGTGTAGAGGTGCCTGCGGCGACTAATGTCGCTGTGCTGACGAAAATTGTTTGAATTTTCGACGTATCTGGTTGTGGAATAAAGAACCACTTTGTTGCCCCGCTGACCGATGTCGCATCTGCTTCCGTTGCGGTGGTACGTTCTAGGCTCACAGACACAATCAGCGACTGGGCGGCGGTGGTCGTTACTGTTGGTGTGGTTGTGGTTGCTTGTGTCGCCGTCGTTCCACCGCGCACATAGGTGCTGCTTTTCACCCAGCTGTTCAGATCGCTGGATGCGCCGGTCCCCCACATCAGCACCCCATTCGTTGATGATGGTCCAAATGAACCGGTGAACGAGAACGTCGCTGGTTCAGATGATGTCTTGATCTTAGCGAAGGCAACCGCGCGCAGTGTTCCAGTAATATAGCGTGGATAGAGCGTCGTCCAGCCACTTGGCGGTACAGGATCAGCATCATTTACAAAGCCAAGGACGATAATCATCCAGGCGCCAGTAGGAATATCAGTTGGCAGCACCATATTCGTTAACGGGTTAAACGATGTGAAGTTATAGTATCCACCTATTACCGGTGCAGTCACCACCGGCGCTGGCGTGCCAGATAATGTATGGCCCGGGCAGACGCCTGCAGTAATAACGTTGCTTTGATCGATAAAGAAGCCGATGCCGTCTTTTACATAGCTAATACAGAAGGTTGGAGGCGAGACGCTGTTATCAACGGTGTATTGGTACGATCCCCCGCTTCCTGGTGCGATGCCTTTCCCGTCGTCAGCCGCTGCAAGTGATGAGGGATAAGCATCCTTCGTTGTTTTTTCAATCATCATTTTCTTATACACCAGTGCGAGGTCGGCTTTCATCTGGGTGTCGCGAGCTTTTGCGGTGACGCCATTATAGGCAACGATAGTAAGGGTGGCAAGTATCCCAATCACAACAATAACAAGCAGCAATTCGACAATCGTAAAGCCAGTTATCGATTTGTTGTGCGCGGTTATATGTGTTGGTTTTGATATGCCCACCATAGCTGCTTCGAGTATACACCCGCACGCGCATATTGTCATGTGGGCCGTTTTACCCTATAATCATTGAGGAAATACCCCCTATGGCTCTTTAGCTCAGTTGGTAGAGCAGTGGATTGAAGATCCACGTGTCCCCAGTTCGAGTCTGGGAGGAGCCACCACATAAAAAACCCGATCCTTACCGATCGGGTCTTTTATTTGGTAAAAATCAACTATTGCGTTCAGGGCTGATAATGTTCGATGCACCACGCAGTGCGTCAATCAGTTCAACGGGGAACAGCATCATCGTCTTTTGGCTTGGTTCGGTACTAATACGCTCCAAGGTTCCAAGTGTACGAAGGTTCAATGCGCCCGGGACCTTCGCAAAGATAGCTGCAGCGTCCGCAAGGTTCTGCGCTGCCAACTTCTCACCATCGGCACCGATGATGTTCGCACGACGTTCACGCTCGGCTTCAGCTTGCTTCGCCATCGCACGCTTCATGTCTTGTGGCAATTCAATGTTTTGCATCTTTACGTTCTCAATATCGATTCCCCACTTGCTGGTTTCGGCATCGACGATTTCTTTAATACGGTCGCTGATCTCTTCACGCTTTTGCAGTAGTTCATCTAGTTCAAAGTTACCGGTCACATCACGTAATGCTGCTTGGGCAAACTGACTGGTCGCATACGCGTAGTTCGTTGTTTCCAATAATGCCTTCGCTGGATCCACGACGCGGAAATAGACAATCGCGTCGATGCCGGCCGTCACGTTATCTTTGGTAATGATTTCTTGCTTTGGAATATCGATTGGTGTTGAACGCACATCAACACGGCTCATCTTTTGGAAGATTGGGATGATGACACGAAGGCCCGGTTGGCGCACGCCCGTGAAACGACCAAGTGTCAGCACGATGCCTCGTTGGTATTGGTTGACGACCTTTAATCCGCTAAGGATAAAGATGCCGACGATGATAATAACTGTCCAGACGAATAGTCCCATGTAAAAAAACTCCCTGTTTATACCTCTATTGTAGCAACTTAAAACTGTTCGAGGAAATTTGAGGTGAAGGTGGAGTTCAGTTTTTGCTTCGCTGCGTGGCGTTCTTCAGCTAGTACAATGAATTTTTCGACGAGTTGCATCGGCGAAATACCAGCCATGCGCCAGTTATGACTGTAGAGGCTGCCAGGAAGTGGATTCACCTCGTTGAAGTAGACCGTGTCGGTAACACTGTCGATCAGCAGGTCAATGCGGGCCATGCCTGTTGCCCCAATTGCCTTATAGACAGCAACGGCAACTTCGAGGGCGCGCGTAGACAAATCGTCGCGGAGTTTAGCTGGTAATTCGCTGTAGCCCTGGGCGCCGGATTTTTTGCCGCCGCTTTTTTTGCCGCCACCGTTAATATATTTCGTATTAAAATCGAAGAAATCATCAGATTGCGTGAGTGGTCGCTCAATCAGCGCGGTTGTCACGACGTCATTTCCCATAATCGGAACGGTGACTTCGATCAGGTTCTCGACACCCTCTTCGACGATAATCTTTTCGTCGTAGTAAGCTGCGACTTCGAGCGCGTTAGCTAGTTCATCTTTAGTGGTCACTTTACTGATACCGATACTCGATCCCAGGTGGGCAGGTTTCACGAATAATGGGAACTTCAGTTCACTCGTGATGCGTTCGACTTCACCTTCTGGATTTTTCTTTAGGTCTTCGTCAGTTAGGAACACAAATTTCGAGACGGGGATGTTATTCGAGAAGGCAATTTGCTTGGCCAGGACCTTGTCCATGGCAATCACGCTGGCGTCCATGTCAGCACCAACGAAAGGAATGCCGGCCATACGCAGTAAGCCCATCAGCGAACCGTCTTCGCCGTACGCGCCGTGCATGGCAGGAAACGCAACATCAATTCGTCGTTTGTCGATTGTCAGACCGCCGTCAAATGTCACTTGTGCTGCTTTTGTTTTCTGTGCGATGTCTTCAATCTTCTTAGTGCGATAGATTTCGATGTTCTTAAACACATCACCGCTGACCCACTTGCCAGTCTTCGTAATATAAACAGGTACTACCTGGTAGTTTTTGGTTAATTCGAGTGGTTTAATGACCGACGAGAGCGCCGTAATAATAGAGATATCGTGTTCAGGTGATTTGCCCCCAAAGAATACGGCGATAGTTTTTTTCATACCGCTTATTATAACAGGCTAACGGTAATTATCAGTCCAGTCGTTCTGCATCAGTACGACGTCACCTGCAGCCACGAATTGATCCAGGTGGGTATAGAATTCGAGTGGGTTGTCGATCTCGATCAGCTCGCCTGCGAAATTGTTTTTCGTAAGGCCGTTTTTAATATATTCTGTGACAGAGTTTTTCATCAGCACGACGATATCAGCGCTGGTCGCTGCTTGTTCACCAATTGCCTCGTGGACCGATTGGGTTTTATCACCTTGTTCAACTAGGCCTGGCGTCACGTAGACTCGTCGTTTTGCGGCAGTGTCCTTCAAGAACGTGAGCCCAACACGCACGCCATCGCTATTGCCGTTATACGTATCGTCAATCACCCAGGCGCCGTGTAACAGGCGTGGTTGCATGCGGTGTTCGAATGGCTTCACCTTTTGTAGACCCTCTTCAATCTGCGCAGGAGCAATGCCCAGATCGTATGCCAGAGCGATGCCTGCGACAGTCACACCAACCGTGTGGAGGCCGACTAGGGCAGTCTGAGCATGGATTGTGACAGCTTCTTTCGACAACGTGAAGCTGGTTCCTTCAACTGTCGTCACCGCCTCAGAGACAGCCCAGCCTGCAACGCCCTTTTCACTAAAGGCCAAGTCGCCCGGTGCAACTTTCGTGTGCACCAGTTCACTTTCGTCGTTCATATACAGTTTGTCCTGTGTGACGAATTCCGTAATTTCAAAAATTGTTCCAACGGTGCGATCCAACGTTTTAAACGATTGCAGGTGTGCTTCATTGATGCCGGTCATCACCGCATATTCGGGATGTGACAGTTCGGACAACATCCGGACATCGCCGACTTTTTCTTCACCCAGTTCAAAAATGAGAATTTCTTCGTCACCTTTCAGTCTTGTTGCAAACCGACTAATGCCAATTGCCGTGTTCATATTCCCTGGCGTCGCTGCGACATTCTTGCCTTCGCTCAATACAGCCAGTAAAATCTCTTTCGCCGTAGTCTTGCCGTAACTGCCGACAATACCAATACGCGTTGCGGGATGTTTCGCTAATATCTTCTTGGCGTTTTGGATAATCATGCGCTCGCGTGGCTTTTGGATGACAATGACGCCAACGACCAAAGGAACCAGCAGTCCATACGCCAGAATAGTTGGCTTTAAAATAAACAATAGAAGTGCGCCGCTCAACCAGAATATCTCGCCCGTCGTAACGAAAAAGTAGATGCCCGTAAAGACCGCCAACAGCACAATGAGGTCTGCGATGCGAAGGGCTAGCAGTAATAATCGAACTTTCTTTGTCATGTCCAACTGGCGACGCTTTATAACGGTTCGAAAATCACTGGTGCGGTTGAACCAACTGACGTACCGCGCAAAACGGTATTCGGTATCTTGCAGCATATACAGCAGTACCTTTGGGTAGCGTGCAGTGTAACGCGTCCAGTACTGCAGGATCATAGAAATAGGTCCAGTTCTTTTGTGACCACTGCAAAATCGTCCTTGAATACGAAGTGGCCCGTGTCCGGGATGACGACGAAACGCGAATCCTTAATACGTTGTTGCATCGCCGCGCCGTCTTTTACTGGTGTCTCGAAATCGTTCTGGCCCCAAATCAGGAGGCTTGGCGCAGTAATTGAACCTACTTCAGGAAGTAAATCTTCGTTGATTGTTTTAAGGAATATTTTTTGCATATCACCTGCCAGCAAATAATCAGTGCTGCCTGCTGCACTATACAATTTTTTACGGAGGCCGTTTCGTAACTGACGCAGGCCAGGAACGGACGTCGCGGCCTTACCGGCCTTGGCAATGACTTTAAAGAGCTGCTTCTTGGCCGATGGTGAAGGTTTAATACCCGCGGCACCGATCAATACTACTTTCTCGGTTTTCAATAGATGCTTTGCAAAACTCTTAATAATGACACGTCCGCCAAATGAGTGCCCTACCACAGCGTAGAGTGCTGGAATTTTTAGCTTCGCTAGTAGTTCGCTCGTCAACTGCGCGTATTCAGTCACGCCCCATGTGGACGAAGGCGTTGGACTACTGCCAAATCCAGGAAAATCGAATCGCACGACAGTAAAGCCTTTTTTCACTATATACGCAGCAAGGGTATCAAATGTAGCGAGTGAATCGCCCCACCCATGAAGCAGGAGGATCGTCTTCCCCTCCCCTTCTTTTTTGTATTCAATTAACTGCCCGTTAATAAGGACTTTCATATGTCCTTCATTATATGCTAAAACTGCATGCGGTTACAGCGTATAATAAGACTATGCAACGAGTCCCCCTTGCCGAAAGAATGCGTCCGGAAACATTTGAGGAAGTTATTGGTCAGACCCACCTACTGGGTGATCATGAAATTCTACAGAAAATCGTGAAGAACCGTGAACCTGTTAGCCTCATACTATGGGGTCCGCCAGGCAGCGGTAAAACAACTCTCGCCCGTATTATTGCTAAAGAAGTAAAAGCTGAATTTATCGAGATCTCTGCTGTCACCAGCGGTAAGAAAGACGTCGAGCGCATCGTTGAGCATGCCCGACAGAACTGGAATCTGCAACTACGTACTATTCTATTCGTTGATGAGATTCACCGCTTTAATAAGGCGCAGCAAGATGCTTTTCTTCCCCATGTCGAATCGGGTCTCATCACTTTGATAGGCGCGACGACCGAGAACCCAAGTTTCGAAGTCATCACTCCACTTCTCAGCCGAACCCGCGTCCTCGTCCTGGAACCACTGGCGAAACCGGAAGTCATCAAGATTCTCAAACGTGCTGTTAAGCTCGAGGAAGCCGGCGCACGTATTGATGCAAAATCAATTGATTACATCGCCGAACTATCCGGTGGCGATGCTCGCGTTGCACTGGGCAACCTTGAGCTAGCGCTGGGCATGGCAAAAAAGGTCACCGTCGAAGTTGTCAAAACTGCCGCCCAAAAACGTCTGCCTGGCTACGATAAAAAAGGTGACATGCACTATAACGTCATCTCGGCATTTATTAAAAGTATGCGCGGTAGCGATGTTGATGCAGCATTATATTATCTGGCACGCATGATCGATGCCGGTGAAGATCCAAAGTTCATCGCCCGTCGTATGGTGATTTTTGCCTCTGAAGATATTGGCCTTGCCGGCAATGGCGCACTTGGCCTGGCGCTTAATGCGTTCCAAGCCGTCGAACGTATTGGCATGCCCGAATCAAGCTACATTCTGTTTCATGTTGCAACCGCACTGGCAAAAAGTGAAAAGTCACGCCAGACTACCGACGCCATGCACCGCGCGCAATCCCTCGCAAAGCAGTACTCCGACGCACCCGTTCCATTGCACGTTCGCAATGCGCCAACGAAGCTCATGAAAGACCTCGACTACGGCAAAGGCTACAAATGGGAAGCTGACTTTAAGCACAGCAAAGGCTTTCTCCCAGACGAATTGAAGGACGAAAAGATCTTTTAAAGATTGCGGGACATTTGTTTCTTCATTGCCAGGTAGACACCGTTCGTCCAGCCAAAGCCATCTTGCAGCACATATTCACCGCCACCACCTAGGCCATCACCATCGACGACGTTGTACTTCTCTACCAATTTGTGTGATTTTTTGTACACTTTTTCAACCAGCTTCATCCAACGTAGGCTGATATCATCCGCCAGATCGTCGTAGCCATATTTACGGAGTCCTTCGACGGCAATCCACTGCAAAGGCGCCCAGCCGTTCGGGCTATCCCATTGCTGGCCGTTGCCGTGCAGCGTCGTTACTAGCCCACCAGGTTTCAAAAATTCTTCTTTTAATTTTATCGCGACAGCTTCAGCCTGTTCTTTCGATGCGACACCGACGAATAGTGGGAAAACAGCTGCCAGGCTGAATGCTTTCGTTGAATGGCCAAGGTGGAAATTATAGTCCATGTAAAAGTTCTGCTTTTTGTTCCACAGATACGTATCTATTGCCGCTTTTCGATCAGACGCCCGTTTGCGGTAGTGTCGCGTAATGATTGGATGCAGCAATGAATTATTCGCACCCGCGATCGTCTGTTCCAGCGTGTACAATAAACTGTTCAAATCAACTGGAATAATATCAGCCGTATGAATAGTGTGGATGTCGTCTGGATCTTTAAACCAACGCGAGCTGAAGTCCCAGCCAGATTCTGCCGCAGCCCGAAGATGTAGGAAAAGCCGGTTTGGAATACGGGTCTTCGATACAGTTGCAGTTTCGTTATCTTCACGCATCGATTCTGGACGCGGCGTTACCTTGTTGTCGTAGTAGCGATTTAACAAAGCGCCGGAAGGCATTTGTGCGACGCGGCGAAAGGCCGAATGCTCAGCATCTTGGAGCTTCCTGGTGCCACGCATCCAAAAGCGATATTCTGCAATCAGCAGCGGGAGATATTCTCGGTAGACCCGCTTGCCACGCTTCTGTGCCAGTAACTGGACCATGAAAACAAACATCGGCGGCTGCGAACGGCTCAAGAAATAGGTGCGGTTCGCTGTGGGGATGAAGCCGTATTTACGAATCATAAATGCATAGTTTTTGATCATGCCTTCAACGAGCTTCCATTTACCTTCGGCTGCCAGTCCCACCATAATGAAATACGTATCCCAATAGAACTGCTCACTAAAGCGTCCGCCTGGAACAATGTAGGTGTGCGGTAATGCAACCAAAGATCCACGATCTAAACGATTACGGCGTTCAAGGTGTGGCCACAGACGCTCAATGTGCTGCTCGATTGTGTCATCTTCATTTACAATGTAGGGATCTTTTTTGTGGACAGTCGTCGATAGGTCATAAAAGTGTCGCGCGATAAACTCGCGCAGATCGAATAATGGGTCGCTTTTTAGTAGGCGATATTCTTCTTGAATCGATGCAATGCGCTTGCGCGGCACCAGGTCCACAAATGTTTTACCATCTTCATAAATCTGTTGTGTTTGTACGTCCCGAAACAGCTCACCTAATAATTCGTCCGGGCTTTTGCGCGAGCGAATAAGCACCCCCGCTGTTTTAACGAGGGAGCTTTTTATAGGGTCGATATTTATTTTTCGTGCCATCTTATATTCAAGTATAACGACCTCGTCACCAGGCGCAAGACTTGAATAAAATAAAAAGTCCCCGACATGTATCGGGGACTTTTTTGTAGTATAAAACTACTGGTTCTTTTGTGAATTTCGCTTGCGCTGGTTAGGGTCAAGGAATCGCTTTCGAAGACGAAGTGACTTTGGTGTTACTTCCAAAAGTTCGTCGTTTTCGATGAAGTCGATTGATTGTTCCAAGCTCAGGTCAGTGAATGGTGTTAACTGAATCGTACCATCAGATGATGATGTACGCATGTTTGTTAGTTGCTTTCCACGACAGACGTTTACGTCAAGGTCACCACCGCGGTTATAGACACCGACGATCATACCTTGATACACAGTCGTTCCAGGACCAACGAACAGTTCGCCACGGGCTGATGAGTTATCAAGCGCAAAGGCAGTTGTCTGGCCGGCTTCAGTTGCAATCAGGGCACCATTACGGTTCTGCTGCAGTTTAGCACCAAGTGGTTGGTAGCCGTGAGGCAGGCTGTTCATGATCACTGTACCCTTTGTTGCAGTCAACAGAAGGTTACGAAGACCAATCATTGCACGCGTTGGGATGATGTAGGTAGAACGAGTTGTTCCGCTGGCAGTTGTTTCTTGTTTGACAGGAGCTGCGCGGCGAGTACCAAGTTCTTGGCTGACTGCACCGAGGAATTCGGCACCAACTTCGATAAGGAGCTCTTCGACAGGTTCCATGATTTCACCATCTTGTTCGATAGTGACGGCTTGTGGACGGCCAACTTCGAATTCGAAGTCTTCACGGCGAAGTGTTTCAATCAAGACTGAAAGGTGAAGCTCTCCACGTCCAGATACAACAAAGCCAATTCCGTCTTCTTTGACGCGAAGTGAAACGTTTGTTTCGATTTCTTGACGAAGGCGGTCACCGATTTGACGGCTTGTGTTGAACTTCGCTTCTTTACCCTTGAGTGGGCTGGTATTTGGACCGAGGTACATTGAAAGTGTTGGCGCTTCAACTTCAAGCACAGGCAACGCTTCAGGTTCATCCTTGTCAGCAATCGTTTCACCGATGTGCGCGTCAGCAATACCAGTCAAAGCAACGATGTCACCTGCACCAGCTTCATCGATTTCTTCGCGGAGCAGACCACGGTAAGCAAAGAGCTTATCGATTTTTGCAGGAATTTGCGTGCCATCAGCCTTCATCAGAAGAACAGATTGGTTCTTGCTCAGTTTTCCACGTGAGATACGACCGATAGCGTACTTACCGAGGAATGAGTCGTAGTAAAGTGATGTGACAAGCATTTGGAATGGTGCATCAACTTGCACGTCAGGTGCAGGGATGTCATTAATGATTGATTCGAAAATAGGAGTCAAATCAGTGTGAATATCAGTGTTCTCTGGAAGTTCTGGCCATGCTTTTCCTTCGCGACCGATTGCGTAGTACACAGGGTACTGCAGTTGGTCATCGCTAATTGCGAGTTCGAGGAATAGGTCAGAGACTTCATCAATCACTTCATCGATACGGCGAGATGGTTTGTCGATCTTGTTAATAACAACAACCGGCTTCAGTCCTAGTTCAAGTGCTTTTGAAAGCACGAACTTGGTTTGTGGCATTGGACCTTCTTGCGCGTCAACGATCAAGAGGACACCATCGGCCATGTTCAGTGTTCGTTCAACTTCACCAGAGAAGTCGGCGTGTCCTGGTGTGTCGACGACGTTAATCTTGTAGTCTTTGTAGTAGACTGCTGTTTGCTTCGCAGTAATGGTGATACCGCGTTCGTGTTCTTGGTCACCGCTGTCCATGATCAATGACTGATCCATTTCGGCTTGATTAGAACGGAATGTATTACTTTGTTTTAGAAGGCCATCAAGGAGCGTCGTTTTTCCGTGGTCGACGTGGGCGATGATAGCAACGTTTCGAATTTGCTTTGGGTCTTTCATAAAAATATGCCCACTGTAGTTAATCAGGGGGCTTCCTTATCTGTAATTAAAGCACAGATCGGCCAATAAATCAACCCGCTAAGCCTTACAGCACGCTATATGTATCATATGTTATCCACAGCCTTGCCGGTTTGACGCTTGTGGTAATACGTGATTTGACTTATGCTTGTATACAACAAACAGAAAAACAACCTTAATTATCATTAAACAAGTGGAAAGAATGTGATCCGTCATGCTATATTCATTGAAATTAAAGAATAAATTAATTATTGGAAGTGCCCTGTCTCTCATCGCCCTTCTGGCTATCCCTGTCACTACGTCAGCTTTGACAACAGGAACAACTATTAGCTCAAACTTAAGCCCGGTCATTAGCCTGCTTACTTCCAGTGGAACTGTGAACTTAAATGCCATTCCATCAGGAAGCGGTGTGCAAACAATTGCAAGTGACACTGTCACAGTCAGCACCAATAACAGTGCCGGTTACACACTCAAACTCGGTGAAACAGGTGCCAGTAGCGCACTGGTATCCGGTGGAAATAGCATTGTTGCCAGCACAGGCTCACAGGCATCCCCTATCGCTCAAACTGCGAATAGCTGGGGATATCGCATTGATGGTGTTGGTGGATTTGGTGCCGGCACAACGACCGCAGCTTCAAGCCAAGCAATCGGCGCAGTCAAATTTGCAGCAGTTCCAGAAACTGGCTCACCCGATACACTCGTAACAACTGCGGCAACCGCATCAAATGCAACAACTACTGTCTGGTACGGACTGGCCGTGAACACGACCGCAGCGACCGGCATATACACAAACAGCGTCACATACACCGCAACAACTAACTAGAGACCTTCTCATGCCTACATTGTTTCGTTCACCTATGGCACTGTATAGATTCAGTTTTCTTACGGGACTTCTGATCAGCCTTATCGCCGTCATACTCGGTGCTTCACATGCGCATGCCGCAACGCCAGGGTTGAGCATCACCATGACGCCCTCATCGACTGAACTCCATGCGGCACCAGGCGCCAGTACGTCATCCACCTTCACGGTTGTAAACCAGGGAACCATGAGCTACCCTATCCTGCTATCCGTTGCGCCGTACCATGTCGAAGGCGATTCGTATGATCCCCAATTTACTCCACTTCCGGGCACTACCGATGCATCATCATGGATCCGCTTTACAGATCCGGCACCATCGATACTTGGCAAGAACACAACTACAACACTTGGCTACACGCTTGCGGTACCAAAAGACACAGCTCCGGGTGGCTACTATGCAGTTATCTTCGCCGAGACAAACCCCGAAGCTAAAGACGGAGGCGTCACACCACACAATCGCGTAGGCAACATCCTCTACATTACAGTCGACGGTGACGTTGCGCATAAAGGCGCATTGCAGCCAGCCTCGCCAGATGTCCCCAGTGTGATCTGGGGGACGCGCACAGATCTAGGTATGCTCGTCAATAATACAGGCGGCGTTCACTTTGTCACGACGGCGCACATACGAGTCACCAGCCTATTCGGTCGCACACTCTTCTCTGGGCGATTTGAACGCTACATTCTTCCTCAAACTCAGCGGTTAATCACCACTGCATGGGAAAAACTACCACCGGTCGGCATCTATAAGGTCTCGCGTGATGCGACGATTGCTGGATCATCCCAAGCACTTCCGACCAAATATATTGTTATCATCCAGCCCTGGATTGCTATCGTCGGAGGACTCGCCCTCATCCTTCTTGTGGTACTCGCAGTTAAGTCACGCAAAACAAACGTAACAAAGGATAAATCTTCACCAGATGCTCAAGCATAGTCTCCTGTCACTGCTCGCAATTTTCTCAACACCGTTTTTCGCAACGACGATTCAATCAAGTATCTGCGTACAAGTGACTGCGCCTGTTTTTACGACGCAAAATAGCACCACGGCAGCTGCAACCGCAACACTCGCAGGCACAACGAGTCAAAATGTTTCGATTGTCATCAAGAACAATGCCCAACAAGTGGCAACTGTGACAAGTGATAGTGCCGGTGATTTTAGCCTGCAAGTATCATTAACTGTCGGCACAAATAGTTTTACCGCGACGGGAACAAATAATTGTGGCGATGCAACGAGTGCGACGCCCGTTGTTATAACCAGATCCGCACCAGTAGTCGTACAGCCCCCTGAACAAACACCTGCAGAAAATTCGCCAGCTGAACCCACAGAGGCAGCAAGCACTACTACAGAGAGTGAATCAACGAACACAACAGCCGCCACACCACAGCCAGACGAAACTGTCATCGTTGCCCCACAGACCGTCGATAAGTCAGACACCGTACCGTTAGAGGTTGTGTTACCCGCTGGTGCCCAGAGTAAAACGGTTGGATCAGGTGCAAACGCAAAGACGACAGTGTTCACTACTGAAAAAACGGTATATATTAAAGGCACAACGACACCGTTAGCTGCAGTTACCATATCAAATAATAACGTAAAAGTTGCAAGCCTTACCGCGGCATCAGACGGAAGCTTCGGCGTGGCCGTACCCTTAACGGGTGGTACGAACATTCTGACCATCGAAGCATCAATTGGCGGCATTACAACAACACAGATACTGACATATATACGAACTGAAGACACAAATCCTGCATTTATTATCGCATCCATAAGCGTCATTGCTATACTTATGACAGCAGGCATCGTCCTTGCAATACGCACTCGCCACCCTAAGATAACTAACCCATAAGGCACTACTATGATCCGTCGCATCGCCCACCCTACATACTCGCTGCTGATCGGCATTATTGTTGCGATTGCACTGCTGGTACCAGTGACGGCAATGGCAGCTGACGGTCAGTACGGCGAAGGCACCTATGGCACCTGTACCTACAATACATGCGGCATCACACTTACCAGCAGCGGCACTGTGGCCCTCGACATCATCCCAGGCGCAAGTACAAGCTGCACGACGCAAAAAGATAGCGTTGTCGTGACAACCGACGCATCTACTGGCTACACACTCTCTATGAACAACGCAGCCACAACCAGTAGCCTCCTGAATGGCGGTTCAGCTATCACAACTGTGAGCGGTACACCCGCCAGCCCAGTCGCACTCACGGCAAATACCTGGGGCTATCGCATCGATGGCGCCTCAAGCTTCGGTACCGGCCCTACAGTGGCCAGCAGTAACGTAGGCACGTCAGCCATAACATTCGCCGCCATACCAACTTCAGCACAAGCAGCAGCGCCTCTGGCAGCGACATCGGTCGCAGCGGGGTCAGGTGAAACCACATCGGTCTGGTATAGTGCGTGTGCAAACACCACACTGCCCGCCGGCGCGTATAGCAGTACCATTACCTACACTGCTGTCGTCAACTAACAGCAATTAAAAACAACCCACTGCGATGCAATGGGTTGTTTTATATCTTTGCAGATAATTTCATCTGGTGCGCGTGAGAGGACTTGAACCTCCACGTCCTTGCGAACACTAGCACCTCAAGCTAGCCTGTCTACCAATTCCAGCACACGCGCAGACTCAATACAGTATAGGTTTAAAGGGGTGAAATTGCAATATGGAAAAAGCCCGACCCTCCGGTTGAATGACGCTTCAACACGGAGGGTGTCGGCTCTTTCCAATCGTAGGGGCGGGCTTGATGATGTGAAGGAGTGCTACACGCTTGTCAGCTCATCACTGACAGCCGATGCGATATGCATCGGATCGATATCTTTGTACTCTGCGAGGAACTTCTCGAAAGCACTCAGCTGGATATCACGACGCTCGGACGGATTCAGCTTTGTCGTCGGATCGTTGACCAGGAACACGCGTACCTTCAGCGCGATCACTCGTGCGCCTTCATGCCACACAACTTCTCCGGCCAGCGGCGTCATGAAGTCCTGTGCCAGGATATCGTCGGCAAGTTCACGCTTACGAAAGTCGTACTCGCCAAGTGCATGGTTGAAGTACTTCAACTTCTCGGCTGCTTCCGCGTCTTCTAGCGGTTGCGAATGGTAGAGAAGCTTATATTGATAGGATGGCATACGCACACCTTCTGTTGTATACCCCAAGACGGTTGTCTTGGTGCCTGCGACGCAGGGTATCGCACTTATAAAAGTGAAATACGCTACGTCGCACTGTTCCAATATACAGTGCCCTCCATAAAACAAAAAGCCCGTCATTACTGACGGACTATTTGCTTGGTGGGGATCCTAAGACTTTACTCAAACTACGAATGGGCAACTCAGCGACTAAATGAATTGCTGCTCCGTACCAGTAAAGCGACTCGAGCGCGCAAGAAGCCAGCAGCTTCGGTTCGAGCAAAGAAGCTGACCACAGAGCAAGTCGACGAGCTTTGTGCGTCTTATAGAAGTGGCTTATCGACATACAAGCTCGCGGAAACATACGGCGTACGGCGTGACCAGATATCGATCATGCTGAAACGGGCCGGTGTGACGGTGGACCCTGGACCACAAACAAAACTGACTCGGGCCCAGAAGGAAGTGATCTTTGAACTTCGGCAGTCAGGAATGTCATTACGAAAGATTGCGGTGAAATTTCGTGTCAGCGATAACACGGTTCTCAAAGCGATCCGAGCAGTTGAAAATGAAAAGAGCCCGACCAGCGAATGAATGACTCTTCGACAAAAACTGTCGGGTCTTTTCATCCGCAGGTGCGGGCTGACTACATTTCGGCGAGCATCCCATTGGGTCTCGACTCGTCGATCCTCAGGTCGTGGCGATACATGAAGAGCTTGCGCGCAGTCATGACTTCCCGAGCGATCAGGCCGTCGTTGTGATCGAAGACCACGGGACTTTCCGTTTCCCAGAAGTACACCGGCATGCTGAGGTGCTTCTTGGGATTTCCAAGGAAGCCCTTATACTGCGCCTTCACGGTTGCGGCCGAGATCGGGGCGATTGCCTCGTCCTCAGTCGGATACCAGAGCGCCAACACGGCCTGCGTGACGTTGTACGGCACCTGATCGATGCGTCTCAGACCAACGCTATCGAGTCGGACTGCGAAACCATTCGACTCGTCGCTGACCGTCTCGATGAACTTACGCGTGATGCGCTCGACCTTCCGAACCGTATACGGCATCGGGAAAACCGCCATCACCAGACGCTCACTCATGATTCCTGACATTGCTTCACCCCTTCCTAGGGGCTCACTCGATTACTCGAGGCCCCACACGGTGTGGTGACTGCCGTTAGTTATGAAGGATTTAGGGCCGGTTTGCAAGCACAAGAAGTACCTAGGATTTCAGCTCCTTCTGCTGCGCCTCTAAATTCTCTTTTCGTACCGCCTCCCAGGCTGCGTCGACAATGATCTTCGCCAGCATCTCGGGAGTGAGATCAGGATTGACCAGGCCTTCGACGCTCACGGCGTAGGGTGCGCCTCGCTTTCGCTTCTTAGTTGGCGGCTTCGGCGCAGCACGTTCCTGCTCTAAGCGATCTGTGAACATCGCTAGGCGCACGTAAGCGCGGCCGGCACGTTGCGGCAGTGAGCGATCGGTTAATGATTTGCGGTGGGCAACGAGCTGCTCGTCGGTGAGCTTCTTTGTGAGCTCGAAGAATTCATGAAGGTCCCACTGCTCCATGGCGGTGAGCATGCAGAACGCTCCCCCACCTGGTGAGAACCATTCAGACTGAAGTTGATGATGCTGGGTGATGTAAACGGTGTTAGTGAGTCGAGACATGGAGACGAGTGACTATGGGCGATAACAACTCTTATGTCAAGAAGATTTAGTCCCGGCTCGGTCGCCAGCCGGATAGATACCGCTCAGCCAACTCCACCAGCGGTGTCTCGCCATCTGTTTCTCGAAGCAACTTGATAGCCGCAGCAAGTTTCTCTTCATCTCCGAATACCTGGACCAAACCATCCCACCAAAGATGAGGTTCTTCCTTCACCACGCGGGAATCAAATCCTTGAGATCGTGTGACGGAGCGACCAGATGACAGCAACGCGCGTACTTCATCAGGATCCTCAAAAGAGACGGCAACATACTCGTCACCTTTTTGCTCAGACAGTGTCCAGTACACCCTGAGCAGGTCCCACTCATCTCGTGGGATCGGCGAGTGTTCAGAATCGATACGACGAAAGAAACTGTCGTTCAACTCTTTCGCCATCTCCTCGCTTACGAGCTTGTGACCAACGCCCTCCTTGTACCCAACCGTATGAATAAGGTCGAGTTGAGTCGAAAAAGCAAGAAGGTTAGGCAAGATCTCGCGCACAGCTTTTTCCCGATCCACTTCGTCCTTTATCCGTCTCAGCATACGAAGCACAACACGACCGACAACCAAATCCGGCCGCATAATGTCGAACATTCCGCGCTGGGAACGTTCGGGTATGGCATGGATTAGGTTCAGAAGAACCGCACTAACAGACGGAATGGACTCGACCGGGTAGGTATGTTCATACGCCTCGAGCCCGCTGATCGTATCCTCGAGCTGTTCGGGTTCAACCTCTCCTAGGTAGGAGGCAAACTCGACAGGATCGGCCATTTTCAAGAAAGCCTTTTCGGAGCGACGAAACGAAACCAGGCCGCTCGGTGCAGTTCGTTCAAGGTAAAGATCTAGGTAGTCAATGTGGCCGAGTCGGTGATCACGCTTGGCGGTAGCTGCGAAATCGTAGCCATAGTGCGTGTTGTTGACATAGCGCTGTGCCATTGGAAATACCCGTCCGATCAGACTTCTTAGAATCTCGGCGTCATCACCGGCAAGTTCAAGCATCTCGTCTATCTGAGCCTGTTGCTTCTTGGTATCCCGGTCTGAATAGGGGTCACGTACTTCCGTAAGAAGAGTCTTATTCTTCTGGATCTGCTGAAAGATCTCGGGCCGAAAAACTCGGAGAGATTCAAGCGCAAGTATGTCGACAACTTCAACGTCGTTACCCAGCGTCTCAATGGTCGTACGAGCAGAGAGCGCCAACCTCATAACGTCGCGCAGATTGCCGATAAGTGGCTCCACAACCTCGAAGAAGACATCAGACCAGGCCTCAGAGTTAAAGCGGACGTTTTCTACCCCGTCGACTATCGGATCCAGCTGCTCGAATATTTGAGAACGAAGAATTTCACGGGGGATTGCCGGCAAGTCAAAGCTGAGCTGAACGATCTTTTCGAGGTACGCCCGGCCAGAGACACCGCTGTCGGTAAGTGCCTGTTCGACACGATGACGGTCAAACGCCAGCAAATAGACAATGTTTGGAAAGCTAGCGGTGAGCCTGACTAGCTTGAAGATGTCACGAATCTCGTCAGTGGATAGGCGGTCAATATCGTCGATCACGACCACTATCGGCCTATCAAGTTGGAGCAAGGCGTCGGCAACCTGCTTTCGGAAAGTCCGGCTCCCCTTCTTCCGATTGGTCCACCAATTGATTGCTACCTTGCTGGCTTTGAAAGCCCGGTCCCACCATGCTCCGAACCAGGGAATTATCGCGATCGGACTTAGTACGTCGCCATATTCATCGAGCCCTTTCGCGATGGCGGCAAACTTGGTTCCATCCTTGATCCTGAGCTCGGCAGCGATCTCACTGAAGAACACATCTGTCAGCTGCTGGGAGCCAGAGAACAACCACGGGTTGAACTCGATGACCGGAATCTCTGGGTCGGTCTCGAACTCCTCTTTCATCAAATTGATAAAAGAACTTTTCCCATGACCCCAGGGACCTAAGACCCCTACAACTACACCCTGCGTCGCATCTAGAGTGCGGACAGACTTCGCAAAATCCCGCGCGACTTCAGCACGACCAAGCACATCGTCCTTCGAGGACAAGATTGGATTATCGATTGGCGGCTTCTTTGATGCAGTCATTTGCTACTCCTATGACTATATTTTCTCACCTTTAGGCCATGGCGACAAGGTGCAGCGGTGGCCAGCAGAATCAGCCATCGGTACATCCCACAGGGGTCAGAAATCAGCCAATTTAGCCACCAATGATGTACCGAGGTCGAAACATACCTTGTAGGACTAGAACCCTTTAACAGGGGTGGGCGCGTCGCTGTGCGCTATTCGCAGTGGCGATCGGACAGGTGCCATGACAACAAAAAAGGCCGCGTCGGTACAACGTGACCTCTATTATTCGTCGCTCATTACATGAGCTATGTTCGGTTATGGTGGGCGCTGAGGGATTCGAACCCCCGACCCTCTCGGTGTAAACGAGATGCTCTAGCCAACTGAGCTAAGCGCCCTAACAAGAGAGAATTATATAGGAATTGACCCCTTTAATCAACTGTTGCGCAACAAATGTACTATGGGGTACGTTGAACGATGCGTTCACCGACAGACCAGTACAGCACATCTGCATAGCGATCAGCTTCAGAAATCAGCACTTCGCCCGCTGGAAGCGCGTGCACGCTCTTGCTATAGACGTATTGGATTGTTGGCTGGTAAATACCAATTGCCGGCGCATCAGCCATCCATTGTTTTGCAAACGTCACGTATTTTGCGTTACGCAGATCAGGCTCAATACGACTTCGTGCACTAGTAAGGGCGTCATCGCTAATCTGGTTCGAGTAGTTCGAGAAGTTAAAGCCATTGCTTGCCTGTGATGAGTGCCAATAGGCGTACACATCAGGGTCGCCACCGATAGTCAGCTGGTACAGCAACACGTCGTAGCTACGCTTCTGTAGAATATTCTGCGTCACGTTTTGTGCAGGATCGGTCGGGTCAACAATACTGGTCGTCACCGTTATGCCAAGGCCACGCCACTGTTCGGCCATAGCAGACAACACTTTTTCAAAGTCATTATTCTTTGTCGTGACAACTGCGAGCTTTAACGCAACGCCGTCTTTCTTGCGAATTGTTCCTTCCAGCTTCCAGCCAGCGGCATCTAGGAGTTGTTGGGCGCCCGCTTTGTTATAGGCAATTTCTGAAGGGACATCACCTGTTACCTGGTTCGTAATGAACGGCAGGTGCAGTTCTGGTGTGTTCGTCCCCACAGCTGTACGGAGCGCCGCGGTATTCGTACCCAGCTGGAGTGCTTGACGCACCGTCTTATCCGCCATAACACCCGTTGTCGTGTTAAACAGCGCGTAGACGCCCGCATTCACTGATTTACGCTCAACAGAGTACCTATCAGTCGAAAGGCCTGCAGCGTCACTGACAGTTAGGTCTGTGGCGGCATTTACTTCAGATGTCTTTACCGCACGAGCAATTGCCTCACTGCTGGTATAGACGTGCAGCTGAAAGCGATCAAGCTTTGCTTTTCCACGGTAGTAGCTATCATTACGCGCCAGGTGAATAATACTTCGGCCCACCGTTTGGTCAACGTCCTGGATAAAGCGCAGGGTAAATGGCCCACTGCCAATTGGCTTAGTGCTAAAGCCGTTCTCGCGGAGCGCACTCGGTTCGACGTCACGCAGGCTATGTTCAGGTAGAATCGGCAAGAAATTCAGCGCGTGCGGGAAGGCTGCATAAACAGCAGGGAGCGTAAATGAGACGGTTCGATCATCAACAACAGTTGCAGTAATATCATTCCAGCCGCTAATCGTTGCACGTGTTGCCGGGTTCTTCAGCAAGTTAACCGTAAAGACAACATCCTTTGCGCGTATATATATGCCATCTTGCCACTTTGCATCCGGACGAATTGATAAAGTATACGTTTTTTGATCTTGGCTAATCGACATGCTTTCAGCGAGGTCATAGTTAAGGTGACCCGTCTTGTCATACGTTAAGAGGCGTGAGAACAAGAGGTAGCTGGCAGACTCTTCTGCGCTCGTGCTCGCAAAGATCGGGTTGAGCGTATCGACAGGACCTAGAACTGCTTCAGCGTAGGTGCCATCTTTTGCATTCGCAATTGCGCGGTAACTTTGCTGATACCACATCAGCTGTAGCCCGCTGGCACCAATAATCACACCGATCGTCAGCACCCAAATTGCAATGTGCTTGCGCACTTCACGGATGCTGTTCATACGCTTGAAAACAAAGCGTCGGGCGTGCTTTACTGTCGCGCCTTCGACTTTTTTCATGCGGCGTGAAAGATCTTTAGAGCTAAAGCTCACTTTTGGAATGCGACGCCATTTACTGGGTTGATTTTCAGCCACGTTTTAGTCAGCTCCTTGGGATTACCCTTAGTTTGCAGCTGGCAGTAGCAAGCCGGCGAGGATCGAAAGAATAAAGATGATACCGAAGACAACACTGACTTCGAACAAGTTCTTGTCGATACCACGACGGGTTGTATATAGTTCGCCAGAGGCACCGAATCCGGCACCAAGTGTTGCACCGCGTTGCTGCAGTAAAACAGACACAATGAATAGAACTGACGAGCCGATAGTAATGATTTGTAGAATTAGATTAATTGTCATAGGTTACTCCTGATTTACCGCCTCGAATCTCGACTGCGGCGCTTACTATATAGTTTATCAGACTAAGGATGATTCCGGTAAGAATCGAGTTAAAGAATGACATTGAAAAGTTAGGCGTCAGCAGTAGCGACAGATACACGAGTGCTCCGTTCACTACTACAACAAATAACCCGAGTGATAAAAGAATTGCGGGGAGTGACAGGATAACCGCAAGTGGCTTCAGCACACTGTTAACGATCGAGAAGATAAATCCAGCTAACAAGAACCCACCAATACCGGCGTTAATTTCAACATTTTCGTAGCCGGTGCCCAATAATCTGAACGCAATCCAAAGGCCCACAGAGTTCAACACCCACCGCACTATAAAGACAAGAACTTGCTGTTTCATCGCTGAATCCAGTATATCACAGAGAGGTCGGCAGCTTTTCGCTGAGATTCTCGTGCCCCGTTGCTGTTATTAATATATCGTCTTCAATTCGTACACCAATGCCCTCTTCGGGAATATATATACCTGGCTCAACTGTCAGTACCATCCCCTGCTGAAGTGTCTCGGGACCGCCTAGTGAATCATGGACATCAATCCCCAGCCCATGGCTGATAGAGTGTGGGAAATACTTCCGATAATCGGATTGGTCATTGTATATACCCAACGTCATTAACGCCCGCTTCATGATGTCATCCACCGAATTCATATACGTCTTTAGCTCGAGGCCCGGGCGCAATAGCGCAATAATTTCCTTATGTGCTTTCTCGACTTCAGCGTGCACCTGCGTCTGACGCGCGGTCATTGTGCCGTAGGCGTAGGTACGAGTGATATCAGCGGCATACCCATTGTAGCGGGCGCCAATATCCATCAGGACGAGCTGATTGTCCGTTAGCGCTGACTGGTTCTTTCCGTAGTGCAACGTGCAAGCATGCGAGCCAGCCGCAACTATTGGATCGTACGCATGACCTTTTGCGCCGCGTGACCTAAAGGCGTGCGAAAAGTCTGCTTCAATCTGATATTCATACGTATAGTCGTTAAACTTTTCTTTCACCGCGTTGAAGGCCTCGATAGTCATATCGACTGCCTGTCGTATTGCACTGATTTCTTCGGGCTGCTTGATGGCTCGCAGTTTCGCTAACTTTTGGCGACAGTTCTTCACTTTACCCCATGCGTCTTTCAACTCTTCGTACATTTCCACGGGTCCTGGGTTCAGTGAGAAATCATAGTGGTCTGCATGTGGGTCTTCACCGATTGTGTGTACGGTCGCATCTGGGTGTGATGCAAGGTACGTCTCACCCTCTTCAAAGCTCAGCACCATATCCACACCACTGATCTTCATAGCGTCATCCCATGACAGGTCGCCATCAAAAACGCGGTGCACTTCATCAATATCTGGTGCAACTAGCAAACTTCTTTTTTGTTCAATAATCAGCCACCAATCAGCAGCATCAATACCGGCGAGGTACCAGAAGTTTGCATCTTGTTCGAAGGCATACGATGCATCGTTCGATCGCTGTACGGCCGTATTACCTGCAACGATAATGTACTGGGCCTGCGTACTGTCTAATAATTTTTGGCGATTGTTTTTAAAAAAGTCTGCGTTCATTTACTCTATTGTAAAAGGTTCAGATCTGCCTGTCGATGCGTAATTAGCTGTTTGCGGTAATTACGTTACTCCAAGGACTGACGTCCCTGGCATTCTCGGCACGTACTCGGCAGAAATAAGTAGTGCCCAACGGCTGATCAAGGAAGACATTTTCAGTAGACAGAACACCCTGCACGACTCGCTGTACGATGTTTTCGACAAAACTCGCATCTGCTGCACATTGCGATCGATACTGCGTCGCATAATTAGGCGAAGGATTTGTCCATTTAACTCGAATATCAGAAAGCGACGTAGTCACATTCGTTAACGGCGTCACAGACACTAATGTTGGCGCAGTTGGTGCGTTTACAAGTGTCCGGCCTGCGCAGGTACCCGCAACCGGGCCGGTAGCGCGTATTGAACTATCGATATAGAACTGGACCGTCGAACTCACTGAGCTTGTCCCGTTGATACAAAATATCTTTGAATCTGTTCCATACAGGGTAAGCGTAACGTTGTTACTTGCGGCGAATCCAATAGAGGCAAGTGTCGTTGGTGCAACGGGATATGCACCGCTGAAGGTTCGGGTTGATTCCATTAAAGAAGCTGCATTCGCTAAGTCACTCTTCACTGCGTTTCCTGCTGTCTGATTTTGCCATGCACCATATGACAGTGTCATTACCGTGGCAAGAATTGCGATCACTGATATAACAACGATCAGTTCAACGATAGTAAATGCTGCGTGGCGAGTAGTTCTTAACATAAGATACCCTCATAATATAGCGCGGCCAGCGCAAGCACAAGCGATATTACTGAGTCTGCAGATACGGCTTAATGATCTTGGCCTTCTTTTCGCCTATCGCTGCAATCAGTGCCGCCTCGTCCGCTGCCGCAACGCCCCGCATACTCCCAAACGTCTTCAAAAGGACTTTGCGTGTCACCGGACCAATTCCCGGAATCTCTTCGAGCATATTCGCTGTCTGCTTGGCACGCTTCAATACGGTATGATAGCTGACTGCGAAGCGGTGTGACTCGTCACGAATACGTTGAAATAATTTTGTCACGTCGGAGTACTTCGAGTGTGTTGTCGCAGCCCGTAAATTTTTGGAGTGTGAGGATGCATTCACCTGTCCCACGTGTAGGTTGACCACCAAATATTCACCCGAGCGACTGACGGCGATGTCATCAGTTGGCTGCGTGATAAATGTCAGCAACTTTTCTATATTAATGTTCGAACGTGTTGCGTGTACAATGACCTCTTCTTCGCGCTTTGCGATACTAATCATCGGTATCTTTAGATTGTTTTCTTCGAGCGCGCGCAGCGAAGCATCGAGCTGCCCTTTACCACCATCAATTAAAATCAGGTCTGGCACACCCCAAGCCTTTAAATTCTTTTCGCTGGTTCGGCGCTGGAGTGTTTCGTGCATATTATAGTAATCGTCGTTTTGCTCGATACGTGTTTTGAACTTTCGGTAGTTCGCCCGATCACTGACGCCATTTGTAAATACCACCATGCTTGCAACAACGTTTGTGCCACCCATGTGACTAATGTCGTATCCTTCAATGCGTGCTGGAATCTTAGAAAGGCCAAACAAATCGACGAGGCTACTCAGCGCTTTGTCTTTGCTGATATCCAGAAATTCACGATCACCAAACATAATTTTTTGCTGCAGCGAACGAAGATCGGTAATTTTATTACGCAGCGCAGCGGCATTCTCAAAGTCGTGCAGTTTTGCTGCTTGATGCATTTCTTTTTCCAGCTCACGTACAATTGCCAGTCGTCCACCTTCGATGTAGCGAATTAATTTCCGTAACGTATTCTTGTACTCGGCAGATGAGGTACCTGGCCGCGGACTAAGTCCGATATGCGAATCTAGATCAGCTCGTGTATTTTCTTTCAGTGGTTTTGTGTAGTGTGGGAATACTTTGCGTAGGTACCGCATGGCTTTTTTAATTGCAAAAGCGTTATAGTACGGGCCAAAATATTCGGCACCGTCGTCCGATGGGTTGCGCGTAAAACAAACATACGGCCACTCGCTTTTCATATCGATGCGAATAAAGCTTTGTGACTTGTCATCACGAAGCAAGATATTGAAACGTGGCATGTACCTTTTGACCATTTCCGATTCAAGGAATAGCGCATCCAGTTCGCTCTCAGTCTCGATCCAGTCAGTATCATCGATCTCAGCGACCAACGCACGTGTCTTTACGTCCATGTCGCGCGTGCTTTGAAAATACTGCCGCACCCGGTTCTTTAGGACGGCGGCTTTTCCCACGTAGATAATCTCGCCCGTCTTGGACTTATGGAAATACACACCCGCGCTACGTGGCAGTGTCTTCAGTTTATCTTCGAGTTTCGCGTTCATAGTATCCATTATAGCCTTGATGGGGCGTATACTAGATGAATTACAATTAATAGGACCCTACCATGGCCAAAACAGAAACCGCGCATCCAACTCACTCCGCGCACCATCACGCAGCAAAATTTACTTCACGTCAACGCACTATTGCACTTATTATTGTTGCCCTCGCATTTGCAATCGACCTTCTAGATAACACAATCGTAAATATTGCGATTCCGTCTATTCAAGCCGACCTAGGTGCCAGCTACGCATCAATTCAATGGCTTACCGCAGGCTACGCGCTTTCATTTGCTGTACTGCTGATCACGGGTGGCCGCCTGGGTGATGTCGTTGGGTACAAGAAACTCTTTATGATCGGTGTAGCCGGATTTACTATTGCTTCACTGCTAAGCGGGTTCGCCTGGAGTACCGAAGTGCTGATTGGCGCACGCCTGCTTCAGGGTGCCATGGCAGCATTAATGGTGCCTCAAGTGATGTCGCTGATGCAGGTGATGTATAAACCGAAGGAGCGTGGTGCGGTCATGGGACTCTTTGGCGCACTTGGCGGACTCTCTGCGTCACTCGGCCCTGTTATTGGTGGGCTATTAATTCAAGCAAACATCGCAGGCCTCGACTGGCGCCCAATCTTCCTGATCAATATTCCTATCGGCATCTTTGCCTTTATTGGTGCAATTAAGTTCCTCCCAGACGGCAAATCACCTCACCCACTAAAGCTCGACTTCTTTGGAACTGGACTTATTATTTTGGCACTCGGGCTGCTTATTTACCCGCTTATTCAAGGGCGCGAACATGACTGGCCAATCTGGGTCTTCATTATGATGATTGCATCACTGCCTATCTTTGCGTTGTTTTGGTGGTGGCAAATTAAAAAGAATAAGATCGATCAATCACCGCTAGTGATCCCATCACTCTTTTCAATTCATACTTTCCGCATTGGTTCGATCGTCAATATTGTCTTCCAGATGATCATGCTTGGCTTCTTCTTTACCTTCACGCTCCTGCTGCAGGTAGGCCTCGGCTATAGCGTGATCGAAGCTGCGCTAACAGGCCTGCCAACTGCAGTGGGTATTTCATTCAGCATTGGCTTCTTGGCACAAAAGCTCACTAAACGACTTGGCCGCTACACTATGACACTTGGTGCCATCATCATGGCCATCGGACTTGGCGCGATCGTGTTAGCACTTGTCATCGCAGGTGAAGATACGCAACCTTGGCAGTTTATTCCAGGGCTCCTGCTAACTGGTATTGGCATGGGACTTATCATGGGACTCATGTTCTCTGTAACACTAAAAGACGTCGACACGAAACACGCTGGTTCAGCCAGTGGAACACTCAACGCAGTCTCGCAAGTTGGTGGTGCAATTGGTATCGCACTCGTTGGTGTTATCTTCTTCGGACACCTCACATCGAATGGACCAGCCAGTTTTACAGCAGTCGAACCACAAATTAGAAGTGGACTCACAAGCCAAATGATTCCAACCGCAGCACAAGATACGATTGTTGCGGGCATCAAAGATTGTTACGTCGATCGCACCAAACAAAAAGATGCAAGTTTGACACCAGATAGCTGTAAAGCACTCGCCTCACAGCCAAGCCAGACAACACCTGAAAGCAAGAAGATTCAGGACGTTATTGTGTCTGCAACAAAAAAAGCATCCACCGATAATTTCGTGAATGCCTTTACTGCAACAATCATCTACGCAGTCTCGCTAGTTGGTGTGACATTTATCTTGAGCTTTATGCTGCCTCGTAAAATTGACTTCGAAATGGCCAGTCACTAGGCTGATTGAAGTGAAGCCTGCTGGCGACATGCGTCAGTATGGAAGAGAAGATTTTCATCTTTTTTACAGTTTTCGCAAATAAGAACGAGGTCATTACAGTTTGCCCACGCGCAGTTCTCGTAATTACTCGTCGCCTCTTTACAGTGACTACACTCACCAATAACTGCGGTGTGGTCAGAAAAATCAACCGTCATGCGATCATCGAAGACGCGAAGGCTGCCTTCCCATAGCCCGTCGTCACCATATTCTTCACCGTACTTAACGATACCGCCATCGATTTGATAGACTTCTTTAAAGCCACGATTCATCATCAGTGAGCTAAGGATTTCACAGCGAATACCACCCGTACAATACGTCACGATTGGCTTGTCTTTCATGTCGTCATATTTACCGCTCTCCAGTTCCGCAATAAAATCACGGCTGGTGTGGGTGTCTGGGACGACTGCGTTCTTGAACTTACCGATTGCTGCTTCGTGGGCATTGCGTCCATCAAAGAAAATAACATCATTACGCTCTTCAACTAACTTGTGGATTTCGGCTGGCTTTAGGTGCTTGCCGCCACCAACGACGCCGTTCTCGTCAACGCGTAGTTCATCGGCTGCGTCGAAAGCAACGATTTCAGCGCGAACTTTGACGCTCATACGCGGGAAATCTTCGCGTCCACCGTCGCTCCATTTAAAAGCGATGTCCTTGAAACCGTCCAGCTCCTTGGTGACTTTGATGTAGGCCTTTAGATCATCCATATCGCCACCAACAGTCCCGTTAAGGCCATGAGGAGAAATAATAATGCGTCCACGCAGGTTCAAACTTTCAGTCAAAGTTTTCTGCCACAATCGAATAGCGGCCGGATCTTTAATCGGCGTGAACTTGTAATACAATAAAATCTTTTGCACGAATCGTATTATACCACGATTACCAGTGTTATACTGGTGCCATGAGTGTCGTGACCGATTATATTGCTGCGCTTCCCGGTGAAGAGCAAGCCATTCTAAATACACTTCGCGCAATTGTGTACAAAATCGTACCTGATGCGGAGGATGCATTTAGCTACGGCGTCCCGACCTACCGCTACAAAGGAAAGTATTTATTGGCCTTTGCATCAAACAAACATTTTATGAGTATCTACCCCGGCGGCGAAGCTGTGGGCGTATTTAAAGCAGAGCTCACTGCCTACAAACAAAGCAAAGGAACTATCAGTTTTACTGCTGCGAAACCGTTGAACGACGCACTGCTTCAAAATATTGTGCGCTTCTGCAAAGAAACAATTGATCAGAAATTATAGAACACATCCAAAAGGACACTGCAAAAAATGACTAAAAAATCAAATATCTTGGCATATTTTGCCAAGGAAACATGGCGACATAAGAAACTCGTCATCCCTATCATTATCATCCTGCCGGTCACGGTTATTCTAGAGCGATACGTCACGCCGCTACTGATCGGATACGTGCTAAACCATTTACAGGCAAATGACATTACGCTGCAAAATAGCGCCTGGGTCATCGGACTGTTCTTCTTCATCGAACTGATCAGCCAGGTCATTGGCTACCGCGTTGTCTTATGGATGATGTGGACAGTTCAAGTGCGGGGCGAGGCGCATTTATATCGACAGGCATACAATAAACTTTCCCGGCACTCAATGTCATTTTACTCAGACACCTTTACGGGATCGCTCGTATCAAAAGTAAATCGCTTCACCTCGGCCTACATGGAGTTCATCAACACCGCAACGTATCAAGTTCTGATCCTGGTAACAGCAATGCTCGCCACGATTATTGGGCTCCTCTTCCTGATTTGGCAGTACGCAATCATACTGCTTATTCTGACAATCATATTTATCGTCTGTGCATTCTTTGGCACACGCTTTATGCGTGAACGCTTTAAAGCCCGCTCGCAAGCATACACTGACATCTCTGGGAAAATGTCCGACTCCATCAGTAATATGATGGCCGTAAAAACTGATGCCAAGGAAACCGAAGAGCGATCTGTATTAAGCGTCAGCGTCGACACTATGATCGAAAAAGAATTCTTAGCTCGTAACGGCATGATACGCGTGAGCTCAATATATTCATCTATTACTATTTTAATGAAAGTAGGCGCGTTGGTCGCTGCAATCTGGTCAGTCCAAGCCGGCTTCGGAAATGCTGCCGTCATCTACATCAGTCTTACGTATACCTTTACACTTATTTCAGAATTGTTTAACGTCAACGGTATTCTTCGCTCGTACTACCAAATTACCGGTGATGCAGCAGACACGCTTGAGATCATTGAACAGCCAGCATCTATAGTGGACAAAACAAAGATCACCCTCAAGGTCCAGGATTCATCAATCGAATTTCGCGACGTAGCATTCGCACACCCCGACAAAGATATGGATAAAGACGAGACGCCAGAAAGCCTGTTCCGCGACTTTTCATTACAGATTAAATCAAACACGAAGATCGGCCTCGTGGGCGTCAGTGGCTCAGGTAAATCAACACTCATGAAGCTATTGCTACGTTTCTACGACGTTGATAGCGGTCGTATACTCATTAGTGGCCACGATATTAAACGTGTCACGCAACAGAGTCTGCATGAAAATATCGCCTATGTTCCACAGGAGCCGCTCCTCTTCCACCGTTCGGTCTTAGAAAATATCGCCTACTCGAAACCAAACGCTACACTTGCACAAGTGCGCACGGCAGCAATGCAAGCAAATGCCCTCGAGTTTATCGAAAAGCTTCCGAAGGGCTTCGAGACGCTTGTTGGTGAACGCGGCGTCAAACTATCCGGTGGGCAACGTCAACGCATTGCCATTGCTCGTGCAATCTTGAAAGATGCACCAATCCTGATCCTCGACGAGGCAACTTCAGCACTCGATAGCGAGAGTGAAAAGTTGATTCAAGACGCCCTTGAAAAGCTCATGAAGGGACGCACGAGCATCGTTATCGCGCACCGTCTTTCGACCATCGCAACACTCGACCGAGTCATTGTGCTGGATGACGGCAAGATCATCGAAGATGGCTCACACCAAACACTTTTGGATGAAAAAGGGACGTATGCAAAACTGTGGGCGCACCAATCTGGCGGCTTCCTCGAAGACTAACCGCGTACATATAAAAATAACTCCGCTACAGTAGCGGAGTTATTTTTATATCAACAAACAGTATTACTTGTTTGCGTCAACGTTTGACTGCTTTGGTTCAGCCTGAGCTTTTCCACCAGGTTTGGTTTCTTCAGCTTGTGAGGTTTGGTCGCTATCAGCGCCGTTCTCAGCTTCTACTTCAGAATCAAGTGTTGCGTCACCAGCAGCTGCGTCATTTGCAGCTTCAAGTGCAGCTGGTTCGTAGACAGAGGCAACCACAAGGTCAGTGAGTTGTGGCGCTTCTTCGTCTTCGTCTTCTTCGCGTCCTGTGCTGTGTTCAACAAAGGCAACGTCTTTCGGAAGGACGATGTCACCAAGTGTGATCTGTTCGCCAGCTTCTTTAAGGTTTGCAATTGAAACTTCAAGCGCTTCAGGAAGGTTCAGTGGCAGTGCACGAACTTCAATACGGTCAAGTGCCTGTAGAACGATGAGTCCTGCCTTTTCAGCTTCGCTTTCACCCTGTCCAACGAGGTGGATAGGCACTTCAGCGGTTACTGGATCGTTTTGGTTCACCGCGTGGAATGATACGTGACGAGTCAGGCCCTTTACAGGGTCCGCTTCGACGTCCTTGATCATCGCGATTTCTTTACGTGTACCGATAACGAGGTGCACTGGTGTGTGCTTTCCAGCGTCGCGGATCACTTTATCAAGAATATTTCGAGCTGCCTGAACGTTCACTGGTTCAACACCTGCGCCATATACAACTGCAGGAACGAGTCCCTCTTTACGCAATTGTTTCACCTTTTTGCCTTGCAATACGCGTAGGTCTAGGTTTAGGGTAATTTTATCTCCCATGTCTCTCCTCCTTTTAATTGGATACCGTTACGGAAATAATTTTGTGTAACCTCCTCATTATACCATTTTTAGTGCTAAAATGAGAGGAATGATACCTGGTGTTGATCTGATAGACTTTATTGTAGCCGTAAGCATTTTTGGTGTTGCCGCTGTTGTGTTCGCTGAATCAGGCCTTCTTATTGGTTTTTTCTTGCCCGGTGACAGCCTTCTTTTCACTACCGGCTTCCTGATCCACGCGGACATCTTAAGCTTCAACATCCACCTCGCGGTGCTGATTATCTTCCTGGCGGCAGTACTTGGTGATAGCGTTGGGTACACATTCGGACGCAAAGCTGGACCACGCATCTTCAAAAAGAAAGACGCGCGTTTATTCAAACAAGAATACATCGTGAAAGCTCAAGAATTCTACGAAAAGCACGGCGGTAAGGCAATCATCATCGCTCGCTTCGTCCCTATTGTGCGCACGTTTGCACCAATTGTCGCCGGTGCTGGCGATATGTCCTACCGTAAGTTCCTTACCTATAACGTCGTTGGCGCATTCCTATGGGCAGCCGGCGTAACTTACCTCGGGTATTTCCTGGGTGCCTGGTTTGAATCAATGGGCTGGGAAATTGATCACGTACTACTGCCTATCGTCGCTGTCATTATCTTAGTTTCAGTACTACCACCAGCAATCCACATCTTGCAACACAAGAAAAACCGCGATGCGCTCGTCAACGGTATCCGCACCCAGTTCTCATCCCTCTTCGCTCGCAAAAAATAATTATTTAGCGCACCATCATCGCTGACGCCAAGGGTTGTCAAAAACCGCTTATGCCTCCATACTAAACCCCACTATGGGGCATCAAGCAGCGCATTTCCTTGGATCACGCTTAACGGGTAACGGAGTCGCTTTTCGCGTGTGGGCGCCATTCGCAACCGCCGTCAGCCTACGTATCAGCAAAGACTTTGACTGGGTCACAATTCCGCTTCATAGCGAAGAGAATGGCTACTGGTCGGGCGAAACAGATCAGGCACAACCAGGTCAGTCATACAAATACAGCATCACAACGGCGGATGGATCTGTCATCGATAAAAACGATCCCCGCTCACGTCAATTAACCGTCTCAGACAATGGCTCTTCTGTTGTTATTGATCCAGAATACGACTGGGAAAACAGCGTCCAACCAGTCATCGCAAAAGAAAAACAGATTATCTACGAACTCCACATTGGCACGTTCAACCGTCCCGACGCAGCAACACCTGGCACGTTCTATACCGCAATAGAAAAGCTTGGCTACCTCAAAGAACTCGGGGTCAACATGATCGAACTGATGCCTGTTACAAGTATGGCCAGCAGCCATGGCTGGGGGTACGCGCCAAACTACATGTACTCAGTCGAGAATGCCTATGGAGGCCGCCGCGGGCTTCTGGATTTCGTAAAAGCCTGCCATGAAATTGGTATTGGCGTCATTTTGGATGTTGTCTATAACCACTTCTCTACTGAAACTGGCCTATGGCAATTCGATGGCTGGAGCGAAAACAATCGCGGTGGCATCTACTTTTACAATGACGAGCGTGGCGATACACCCTGGGGCGGACGACCCGATTACGGTCGCGACGAAGTACGCCAGTTCATCCTCGACAATGTCACGATGTGGCTAACCGAATATCGCATTGATGGTCTGCGTATTGATTCGACTATCTACATGCGAAACACCAAAGGCTCCGAAGGCGGCATAGATACGGACATACCCGATGCCTGGTCATTACTGCAAGCAATGTCGACACTCGCGCACAAGATTAATCCCAACGTCCTGATGGTCGCAGAAGATAATTCCGGGAACGATGCGATTACGCAGTCAGTTGAAAACGGCGGTGCCGGGTTCGATGCACAATGGGGCCTCGCGTTTCCGTATGCCCTGCGGTCCATGCTGGGCATACACAACAACGACTATAACGAACAGCTCGTCAAAGAACTCCAGCACGATTTTAACGGTCAGAGTTTTCAAAAAGTTATTTTTAGTGACTCGCATGACACCGCCGCAAACGGTGCCGTCCGTATTAACGAAGGCGTCACGCCCGGTAACGCGGGCAGCGTATTTGCGCGTAAGATCGGCCTTCTTGCCAATGCAATGATGTTGACGGCCCCAGGCATCCCGATGCTACTGCAGGGCGAAGAATTTATGCAAGAAGGCAACTTTAACGACTGGCAGATGCTGGATTGGGATAAAACGGTACAATTTGCAGGTATCGTCAGTGCGCACCAGCACCTGATTAATTTGCGGCTGAATGCGCATGGTAATACGATCGGCTTAACTGGTCCGTCAATTGAAGTTTTCCACGAAGACCCCGAAAACAAAGTTATCGCCTATCATCGCTGGCTGAACGGTGGCGCCCATGATGACGTCATCGTCATTGCTAATCTTAACGATAAAAGATTTAAAAAATATGAACTTATTCTGCCTGTCAAAGGTACCTGGCGTGTGCGCTTCAACAGCAGCTGGAAGGGCTATAGCCCGGATTTCAATGAAACAAAAGTCACCACCGTGGAAACCGATGGTGACAACCGCGTCAGCCTTGAACTAGCTGACTTTAACGTCGTCATATTGTCGCAGGACGCGTAAGAGCTACAGTAATTCTTTGAGGTATTTGCCGGTAAATGATGCCGGCACTTTAATGATCTGTTCTGGCGTTCCGGATGCGACGACGGTTCCACCGCCCATGCCACCCTCGGGTCCCATATCGATCACATGATCGGCCGTCTTAATAACGTCCAAGTTGTGTTCGATAATCACCATACTGTTGCCACCTTGAACGAGCTGTTGCAAGATTACAAGCAGACGCTTGACGTCGGCACTGTGCAGACCGGTTGTAGGCTCGTCGAGGATATACAGTGTCTTGCCGGTTGATCGGCGTGATAGTTCAGACGCTAACTTAATACGCTGCGCTTCACCACCACTAAACGTCGTCGCAGGTTGCCCAAGCTTGATATACCCAAGGCCAACTTCGACGAGCGTGTTTAATTTCCGCGCTATTGCTGGAATATTTTCAAAGAATTCAGCGCCTTGTTCAACGGTCATTTCAAGAACGTCACTAATCGTTGCGTCCTTGTACTTAATTTCCAACGCTTCGCGGTTGTAACGTTTGCCCTTACAGACATCACAGGTGACGTAGACATCAGGCAAGAAGTGCATCTCAATCTTAATAACGCCATCGCCCTGACAGTTTTCGCAGCGTCCGCCCTTCACGTTGAAGCTAAAGCGACCAGCCTTGTAGCCACGAATATTCGCTTCATTTGTACTGGCAAATAGCTCACGGATTGGCGTAAAGACACCCGTGTAGGTTGCAGGGTTCGAACGAGGCGTCCGTCCAATTGCAGACTGGTCAATAACAATAACTTTATCAAGTTGGTCAACGCCTTCAATCTCATCGTGTGAGCCAGGGACGACATGCGCACGGTGCAAACGAGCGGATAATTCTTTCGCAAGGATATCATTTACGAGCGTTGATTTACCAGAACCGCTGACGCCACTGACGACAGTCATCACACCAAGTGGCAGCGACACATCGATGCTCTTCAAGTTGTTCTCGCGCGCGCCGCGAATCACCAGTTCACGATCTTTCACGACTGGACGACGCTTTTTTGGTACATCAATCTTTTCAGTGCCGCTCAAGAAACGACCAGTAACACTGTCTTTATTTTTGGCGACTTCAGCAGGTGTACCCGCAGCGACAACGTTACCACCCGCCACACCAGCACCGGGGCCAATATCAAGGAGGTAATCGGCTTGGCGAATTGTGTCTTCGTCGTGTTCAACCACAAGGACTGTGTTGCCAAGATCACGCAAATGTTTCAGCGTAGCAATCAGACGATCGTTATCACGTTGGTGTAGTCCAATCGAAGGCTCGTCCAATACGTACAATACGCCTTGCAGGCCCGACCCAATTTGTGTTGCCAGACGAATACGCTGTGCTTCACCACCAGATAGTGTGTTCGCAGCACGTGATAGTTCAAGGTAGTTCAGTCCAACGTTATTCATGAACCCAAGCCGAGATGTAATCTCTTTCATAATTTGTTCTGCAATGAATGCTTCCTGAGTGTTTAGCTTCAATTTGTTTTGGAACATATCAAGCGCTGCATCGACACCTAGTCCAGCAAAATCCATGATATTAAAATCGTGAATCGTCACGGCCAATACAACAGGTTTCAAGCGTGCACCTTTACAGGCAGTACATTGTCGTTCGCGCATGAATCGTTCGATATCTTTGCGCATAAAGTCGCTGTCGGTTTCCTTGTAGCGACGCTCAAGGTTAGGAATCACACCTTCGTATGCAGAATCGTAGGCGCGGCCATCACCCAGGGAGACACGGTATTTTTCATCGCCCGTACCATAGAGAATTTTTTCAATCGCGTCGTCAGATAATTCCTTAATCGGAAGCTTCAAACTAAAGCGGTGGCGATCGGCAACGGCTTGTAAGCGCTTCATATACCATGCGTCACTGTTCACACGGTTGTATGGTCGAATTCCACCTTCAGAGAGCGTCAGGCTCGAGTTAAAGACCAGCTCGGGATCAACTTCCAGTCGGCTACCTAGTCCAGTACACACGGGACAGGCACCTTGCGGCGCGTTAAAGCTAAATAGGCGTGGTTCAAGTTCTGGAATTTCTTCATTCGGGTGATCTATACAAGCGTAGCGCTGGCTATACACGTTGCTCGTTTCGGCATCGACGTCCAAGATTTCGACAACGCCATCAGCGATTTCAAGCGATTGCTCAATCGACTGCGCAACACGCGCACGCACGTCATCAGACAATGCGATACGGTCAACGACAATCTCGATATTGTGCATATATTTTTTATCAAGATTTGGAAATTCATCCAACGAATAGACAACGCCATCAACACGCGCACGCGCATATCCAAGGCGACGATATTGTTCTGGAATATGCGCAAACTCACCTTTTTTGCTTTTCACAATTGGCGCAAGGATCATCAGACGTGATCCAGCAGTGAGCTTCATCACTTCATCAATAATGTCTTCTGGTGTGCGGCGACTCACGGGTTTGCCACAGACAGGACAGTGGGGTACGCCGATGCGCGCAAAAAGAAGGCGCAGATAATCATAAATCTCAGTCACTGTCGCAACTGTACTGCGTGGGTTACGGCTGGTCGATTTTTGGTCGATACTAATCGCAGGACTCAAACCATCGATTTGATCAACATCTGGTTTTTCCATCAAACCTAAGAATTGGCGCGCGTAACTAGAAAGACTTTCAACGTAGCGACGCTGGCCTTCTGCGTAGATGGTATCAAAAGCAAGGCTCGATTTACCCGAACCACTTAACCCCGTAATCACAACTAATTTGTCGCGTGGGATCTCAACACTAATATTTTTTAGGTTGTGCTCGCGCGCTCCAACAACCCGTATAACCTCTGACATAACCGTTTGATTATACGCCTTTTTGATGAGTTTTTCTAGTCCCCTAGGTCTTCACTGCTGCTATGCCTATACCCCTCATGCTTGCTAATTCTGACCCCCGTTGCTATAGTCCAATGAAATTCAAGGAACAACATACATGAAAAAAGCTATTATTATCACCTGCATTATCTTCTCAGCACTGCTGATTCTTGATAGCATGAACGCAGGTCAAGCGTTCGTCATGTTGTACCTTGCGGGCCAGATCCCCGGCACACACGTATACCTCAGCGCAGGTACAATGCTTGAAGGATTTGCACTGCTTATCGGGTTCATTCTGTCTCGTATTAGCAATCAAGCACTTATGATTTTCGTTGAGATCGTGAAATCACAACGCATCAAACTACAAGAACAAGTTTAGTAGCTACTCGCTATCTATAGGAACGATACTTTCGGCCCATAGCTGCATTTCCTGCAAAATGAATTGCCTGTTCTCATCTTCTATTGTGCCATTCAATTCTTGCAATCTTTTTGCAAACGCAGGTAATTGCCTGGTAATACGCGCAGCGCGCCAGGTTTCCCATGCCATCGATTCGTCTTCAGCAAGACTGCGTGGATAATTGCGTGCTTTGTAGTGCAGCAGCAGTGGCGACAATCGTTCATCGTTAAAGTCCGGGTGGAGATCCGCCAGTTGCTGCGGCGTAGCTTGGCGTACTTTTTCGATACGCAACACATCGACATCGCTGACGAAGCCATCGTACAACTGTGCCTCTGGATCGCTCGCTTTTGCAAATTCGGGAGGTTTTTCTAATACCGAGCGGACGTTTTCCGCAAAACTAGGTACAGACAATAACTTGTTACGATTCGCTGTAATCGTTGCTTCATCAAGCCCGATTCGTTCCCATCCGCCAGCTTGTTCTAATACGCCCAGTGGCGCCACAGCGGGCGCGCGGTTATATTGCAGCTCTTTCACGGGTATCTGCATGAAGCCGTCTTTCTGACGCTCTTCCCAGGTTGCAAAGAGCTTCTTTTCAATCTCGGCTGTCGAAAGTCCAAGAAATGGTGTCGGATCAATCCGAAGATCATACACAACGATATTCGAATTCCTACCACTCGTCAGTGGAAATGATACAGTCGCCTTGTGAAACGCCGCATCAAAGCGTCCACTAACATAGACAAATGGCTGCTTGTCATCCAGGTTTACGAGTTTCTTGACTGCTTTTTTATCACGGATGTTCAGCAGATATGTATATAACTGTGGCTGTGTATCTTTAATAAGTTTGGTTACCGCAATCAACGCCTCGACATCGCTGAGCGCATCGTGGGCCTTCAAGTGATCAATGCCGTTCAGCTTTGTTAGCAGCTCTAGGCGGTTTGCTTCCTTGCCATCCACAAATGGCCATTCAATACCCTCAGGACGCAGTGCACGCGTCATGCGCACGACATCGAGCAGGTCCCAACGCGATCGTCCGTCTTTCCACGCCCATTCGTATGGATCATAGAAATTACGCCAAAAGAGATGGCGAATAAACTCGTCGTCAAATCGAATGCTATTAAACCCAACAGTAATTGTGTCGGGCGTAAATACCTCTTCTATGAGAATCTTTGCAAACTCAGCCTCTGTGTAGCCGTCGGCAGTAGTTTGCTGCGGGGTTATACCCGTCACCATGAGGGCATCGGGGCTTGGAAGGGTATCATCATTCAGTTTTACTAATAGATTAAACGGTTCACCAATAGGTTCAAGTTCAAGCGTTGTGCGTATTCCCGCAAACTGCATAATGCGATCGTCGCGTGCGCTCAGTCCGGAAGTTTCGAGGTCGTAGAAGAAAAAGGTTTGGGCCATACGTTTATTATACGTTAAATAAAAAATGAGCGCCCAATTGGGCGCTCCGACGTAAGAAGTTGTTAAGAATTGTAAGCAAGTTCGCGGTGAATCCGCGAGGACGGAAGCATGGTGTGACCCCATGTCATCGTACTTCCGTCCTCGCGAAAACAATCTGCTGGCCTAGGTCAGCGGCAGCAAGGTGGTTTCACGCACGAAACCAGCGCGCTTGCTACCCCGTCTTCGCGAGACGGTGATCCGACGCGGCGAGGCCGGCGAGGGTGCAGGTGATCTTTGACGGCGATTTCTTCGCGCGGGCCGAAGCCATCGGAGGGGCGTGCATGTTGCGGCGCATAGTGCGTTCCTTGTCTCTCGATTTTTTGATCTGGAATCCCGTAGAAGTTTCCTTCCATGCTTCAATTATTGCTACGGGTTTCTAAACACAGTATGTTCAGGAATCCGTAGCAATATATTCTTATCAACTTGTAAACGTACACACATCTTCGCAAGAGTGACTATCACTCGATCGCGTAAATATTTTTATATGATACACTACATGTGCATATTTGTCAACAAAAAAACATCCTTTTGGATGCTTTTTTATATTCTAAGGTGTAAGAACGCCAGTAGCTGCGATTAATCTTCGCGTTGTTCGTGCAGCGTAAAGGTATTATTACCAACACGGATAACACTATCACCTACCGCACCAGCGCGAGTCAGAGCATGGCTGATGCCCATTTTTTTCATAATGTCACGCAGACGCGCAACACCTTCGTGGCTCTCGAAACGGGTGCGACGTGCAAACTTCTCGATTTTTGTACCAGTGACAAAAAACACTTCTTGTTCGTCTTCCTTAATCTTCTTGATTGTCCAGGCGGTAGCTTCTTGCTCGGCACCTAGTGAGATGACGGGCAGGCCTTCAGATTCTTCTTCTTCAGTTTCAGCGTCACGCGCTGTTACTACTTCTACACGAAGTGCGCGCAGTACTTCTTTCAAATTCGTGTGCGCTGGTGAAGAGATGGCAAAAATAGGTGTATCCGGCGCAACCTTTTTTAGTTCATCGATTTGCATCTGTACGATATCAGCATCAAGGCCTTCAATTTTTGTCAGGGCAATAATTTCAGGACGGCTTGTCAGTACTTCGTTATATGAAGCAAGCTCATTGCGGATTGTCTTATAGGCAGCACCAACATCACTTGTATATGCATCAATAAGGTGTAGTAATACCGCAGTGCGCTCGACGTGACGAAGGAATGCATCGCCAAGTCCCTTGCCTTCGCTGGCGCCTTCAATTAGGCCAGGGATGTCGGCGATCAGCAGACTTCCGTCGTCAATATCAGCAACACCAAGGTTCGGCGTCAGTGTAGTAAAGGCATAATCGGCAATCTCAGGACGGGCGTTTGAAACGACACTAAGGAAAGTGGACTTACCTGCATTAGGGAATCCAACAAGGCCAACGTCAGCAAGCAACTTCAGTTCAAGCTCTGCTTCGAAGATTTCACCGTCTTCACCGTTTTCGGCAATACGAGGTGCTTGGCGAACAGATGACTTAAAGTGAGCGTTGCCATAGCCGCCATCGCCACCCTTTGCAATAATTTCTTCCTGACCATCATGGGTGAAGTCGGCAATAACGCGTCCATCGCGCTTCACCAGTGTGCCCACGGGAACACGCACCTTTACGGGGTCACCAGAACGACCGTGACGATCGCGCTTTGATCCAGCTTGTCCTAGTTCACCCTTTAGTTCAGGCTTATAACGGAAGTCGATAAGTGTATTGAGTCCACCATCGGCAACGAAAACAACGTCGCCGCCGCGGCCGCCATCACCACCATCTGGACCACCCATGTCGATATAAATCTCACGACGAAAAGAAACGGCGCCGTTACCACCACGTCCCGCTTGGACAAATACTTTGGCGGTATCAACAAACATATTCTCTATTATAGCATAAACGCCCCTGAATTAACAGGGGCGGATGCAATTATCTTTAAATAGGGTGTTCTGGGTCTAGTGAATGTACTGGTAGACAGCGGCTTGACCGGCGCTAATAGTACGGTTGTTGATGATGTTAAATCCACCGTAGGCACCGTTATTCATTTCACTCACCACGACGGTTCCGTCAGCGGCAACGCTTTCAACAACAGCAACGTGTCCAGGACTTCCGGCTTCAACCAGCACTGCACCATATGATGGAGTGTTGTTTACGGCGTATCCGGCAGCACGAGCACTGTATGCCCATGAACCACCATTACCCCAGAAGCTTCCGACAGCCATACCCATAGCCGCGCGGCGTTCGTAGGCGTACCATGTACAGTTTCCGTAGGCGTAACGGTTACCGACTGATCCAGCGCGGTAGCCAGCGTATGAACCACCAGATGATGACGCTGAGCTATAGACAACAGGCGCCATGTAGCCAGGCTTCTCTGTCGCTGGCAGTTCACCGTTTGGAACAACAATCTTTACACCTGGTGTAACACCGGTAATTTCGAGGTCATTGTAAGTAGTAATGACTGAAGGGTCAGATTTGTACTTGTCAGCAATGCTTGCAACCGTGTCGCCGGCCTTTACGGTGTAGACAATACCATCTCGCGGCAAGATATCTAGCACCTTACCAACCGTTAGGTTGTCAGATGTCAGGTTGTTTGCAAACTTCACTGTGTCTTTTGAAAGACGGAACTTCGCAGCAATTGTATCAATAGTGTCACCAGCAGCAACTGTATACGTTGTAATGTAACGTGTTGCAGATGAGACTTGGATGATTTGCGGCTTTGAAATTGAAGATGCATCCGTTGCTGGTAGCTCACTATCAATCTGCGTTGAAATCGCCAGGCTTGATACCGATGGCGCAACAGATAAGTTTGTTGCATTTGCAACGTTTGCAGCGATAGTAGAAGCGACAACGGCGTTGACGGCTTTTTTCTCGGTTTCTGCGGAAGGAGTCGTCGATACAGCTGCAGTATTTGCAACACCGGACACCTCTTGAGGCGCACGGTAGCCAATAGCAATCAGCACTACAAGGAGTACGAAGATACTAGAGTATACGGCAATAGTAGACGATTTAATTCGACCTTTAGCCTTTGAGGCTGTTCGGGGTCGAACAAGTGCTTGCGGCTTTGCAGCTGCAACTGATCCTGGATGAGCAATGCTCGTCGTGATCTGATTACGAATAATCGTTCTCCTGCCGCTCCTATTACTAAGAGGGCGTCTACCTTACTGAGTCTTACTTCTCTTTGCAGAGAAAGGGGTACATGTCGACCGATTAATTATAATATTATGAAGTTTTCGGTACCCGTACGACAGTTCTGGTAGGCTCATTCATGTCCTGTTTTCCCACTCGCTCGTGTTTATTTTCATAAGTATTCGTACTCATTCAGATATCACTAGTTAGACAGATCACGTAATGTGCTTCCCCAAGTGTACCAAAATAATGAATATGGGTCAATATTGTTCGTGGTTTTTATATTGCTCCGACCCCCGTCAGAGGATGCTGCATTTTACCTTACAATGTGCTGAGATATTCGCTTCGTGCTCTTCAAGCGTGCGACCGTAATAGGTAATGTCATCGTCACCACTCAAGAAATATAGGTAATTTCCAGGGGCGGGATTTGCTACCCCTAGAAGTGCCTTAAGGCCAGGAGCTGCAATCGGTCCAGGTGGCAACCCCGTAAAGCGCCGCGTATTGTACGGAGAATCAAGGTTTGGATCACGATCAACACCCAAAATGTCAGCGATATACTGGTATGTCACATCTGATCCAAGCGGCATATTAGCCTCAATGCGACTAAAGAAGACTTGCGCAATTTGCGCCTCATCGCCCCCTATTGATTCGCGCTGCACAATTGATGCTAACGTAATCCCTTCGTATAGATTCAAACCCTGCGCATGGAACTTCGATACAAGGTTATTCTCTTCGATGACTTTCTCGAATTGCGCAAATGTGGCCCGTAGAATTTCCTCAACCGTCGCGCCAGTTCCAAAGTTATACGTTTCGCCGTAAATATAGCCCTCTAGACTCACGCCAAAGGGTTTATTAGCGAACAGCGCTGAATCATACTCGAGTGCGAGTGCCGCATCGACCTCTGTAGCCGTGAAGCCATCTTTAATTAACACTTCCCTATTTTCAGCCAGCGTTGCGCCAGGTAAAAACGTGACATTAAACGTATCAACAGACCCTTTTGTAAGGTGTGCGACAATCTCAGGGGTTGTCTCGGCTGGAGATAAACGGTACGAGCCCGCCTTTAAAGTATTTTGAGTATTGGTGAGGCGCGTATATACAGCGAAAGCGGTTGTATTACGAATCACCCCCTTTTCTTTCAATAGCTCACTGATCATGTCAGGTGTCGTAGCAGGTTCAATCGTAATCTTCACAAGCTCGGTGTTCTTGCTATCAACCGGTGAAAGCTGGGTGTTATACCAGATAACACTGGCAGCAGCGACACCAATGACGGCACAAAGGAGTCCCAAAAGGATAAACAAAAGCGTCCGTCGACGTTTCTTCGGCGGTTTTGGAGGTGGAGCAATATCAAGCGAGAGAGCCTCGATAGGTGGCTGCGCGACCGTTTCACCGCTTAGCGGCGCAGGTTTGTGTTCCAAAGGCGTCACTGATGGCTGGGGTGCAGGGTTTCGAACCCCCGAACCTGGTTTCCGAGGCCGGATGTCCACTAGTGCGTCTCCATGTAATCTTCAAGGATAATGACGGCCGCTTGGGCGTCAATGTCGCCCTTTTCATACGGCTTCTTCATGGCAACAAGGCGCTGTTCAGCAATCACGCTCGTCAACGATTCATCTTGAAATACAATGTTCGTGGCGATATCCGTTAGGTTCTTTGCAAATTGCTCAACATAGTTGGTCTGTGCAGTCGTTTCACCCTGTTGATTGCGCGGATAGCCAACAACAATCGTGTCGGCACGTTCGCGAATCACAATTTCGGCAATCTGCTGCAGCTCTGTCCCATCAACCTGGATTGTCGTAAAGGCGACGGCAATACGAATATTGCTATCTGCTACAGCGACGCCAATGCGCTTTTCACCTACGTCCAGGCAGACAAGTGACTGACCCGCCATAAATTAATTATTCTCTAGTTTAAATTCGATATGAATCTTGTTCGTATTGTTTGGAACTGTTCGTACCCAGAAGAACGAGAACTTCACGTCAACGTCTTTTACGCCGTCGATAGATTCAAGCGCAGATTGAACTTCACCGTAGATCTTGCCCTTTACCTGCTGTTTGATTGCTTCTTCGTCGATCTTTGGACCAATTTGCCCAGTCGTTGTTACTGCAACGGATAATACATCGCCTTCTTTGCGGAAGTTGCTAAGGCCAACTTTATCAGCACCAGTATCATAGATTTTCTGTGCCTTCGTATCGGTAATTTGCTGCTGCAAGCTACTCTTCAAGTACGTTTCAAGGTCGGCTTTTGCGAACCCGTAGAGCGAGTAGGTTGTTGAGATAGTTAATTTTGCTTTGCCAGTCGTCGCTTCGGCGTCAACGGCCGGTACAGATGTTGCCTCGGAGCGTTCAACGGTAAAGCTACTATCAATTACTTTTTCCGAACTTGTAAATTTAGCTGCCAATACCTTCTTTTCGGCATCAGTTGACTTGCCTACGAGTTGACCTTTTGCGCGTTCAATATCTTCGGCGGACGCAACTTTAACCTGTTTGCTCGTACCACCCGCAATTGCAGACGAGGCGACAGCGCGCATATACACAGTCGAAGTGTTAGGGTGCCCAGCTACAGAGAACGTTGTACCGCTCGCCGTGTCATACTCGCTCCCAAATTCACTTGCAGTAATACCTACGGGTTGAGAAACGCCCGGTGTAGAGCAGCCACCAAATCCACCTGATCCACCAGGAACGCTCACTGCTGCGTCGGTAGTATAATTGTCACCACCCGCACTAATAACAGTTCCAGCTGGTATTGTAATCGTTGCAGAATCTTCGCAGTTCCTGAAGTTTACCTGTCCAGTTGACTTAGTGCCAGTCGCTTTCGTACCAGTCGCTTCAAATTCAATCGTTTCGTCTTTCTTTTCAGTCTGCATCACAGATTTAACGATGCCACTCTTGAAATCAGTTGCAGCCGTTCCACCAAGCTTCACCGTTGCGCTGACTGGCGCCGGGGACGCACTCGCCGTCACGATTACCGTCGCGGCTGGTGCAAATACAAACATCCAGATCAAAAGACCGATCAGCAGTACACCGCCGGCAATGCCAAAGAATAATTTCTTTCGAAACTTGTCAAAGTTAGGGATCTTTACTTTGCCCTTGCCATTTTTCGCAGCGGCTTTTGAAGTACCGTAGCCAGCGCTTGAAATAACCGCAGGGGTTGCAACATCACTATCGTTATCGATGTCCATTGTTTCGATCGCATCGCTGCGCACGTCTTTTGCGTAGCGTGTACCATCATTTACCTTGACGGTAGCGGCGTGATCACCAATAGGCAGATCAGAGCCGTCAATAATATCGTCTTCATCGTCCGCTATGATTGCAGCAATCTCAGCGATTTCTGGTTTTGTCTGTAGGTTCTTCGCAACAGGAATCTGTGCGTTTGCAGCCAACGCAATTAAAGCTTGGTTATTCGTAATCAAAACAAGCTGCTTTTTATCAGCTTTTGCCATACGATCAAGCAGGCGCAGGTTCACTGCACTTTGAAGTGTTCCAGTTCGTTTCGGCGGAACAACCGCGACGATTTTTTCTTTGGCCTTTTTTATTTTGCCAATAATGGCCGTGACATCATCGTCGACATCAATGTAGATAACGTCTTTATTCATATTAGATTCTCAGGAGGCGATTAAGTTTTTCTTTGATTGAATCACCCTCTCCACTACCAATTATTGTATCATAACCAACCCGGAGGAGGCCCATAGCAGTAATGAAGGTGTGATCCGTTACGTCACCAGTTTTGTCAACGACACCAATGACTTCAGAAGGGTTAATATGATGCACCGAAGGCTTCTTCGTAAACGGTAAGTCCTTTTGCCAATCACTTGATTCAAGTGCTGTTACGAGCTTTTCAAGGCTTGAGCCACCACCACACAGCAAGATGCGGTTCGGCAGGTGATCGATTGAATCGAATTCACTGAGGGCTAATTCAACACCAGCGATCCAAACTTCAAGCGTTTTATCAATGGCGTCGTTTACTTCTTTGGCAACGCTCTCTTTAATTTGACTGTGACCAATATTGACCTTCAATTTTTCAGCGTCTTTGTACGATAATTCCATTTCGCTGGCAATCGTTTGTGTAAAGCTTCGTCCGCCAATACCGAACATCTTGGTACCTTCGACACCCCCGTCGTTCACGACCGCGATATCAGCCGTACCACCACCGACATCAATAAGGATAGCGGTAAAATTACTATTCGCATCGTTCCCGAGGACCGATCGACTGACGGCAAATGGTTCGGCCGCAACAGCAAGCAGTTCTAGTGATAGCTCATCTGCCACACGTTCAAGCGCACCGATGTGCACCATCGGCGCAAACGCAGTATAGATCTGGACCGCGACGTCGCGACCCTGGAAGCCAATCGGATTACTGACCTTGTAGCCATCAATATGAATACTGACGAGGGCGCTGTTGACGAGCTTGACTTCCACTTCGTTATTGCCAGATTCGAGGCCAATTTGTCGCTGGGCTTTGATTTGGGCACGCTCTTGCACCTTTTCAATGATAAATTCCATCTCAGCAGAATCAAGTGGGCGATCCGGTTGCGGACGGCGATACCGAATAGTATCCGTCACGCCCTTTACTAATTCACCGGCGATACCGATAACAACACGCTTGGCCTGTAGTCCGGCCTGCTCTTCGGCATCAGCTAATGCTTCTTCACAGTTACGAACAACGCCAGCAATGTCCGAGATTGCACCAGAGTGCATATCACTGACCTCTTGGCGTGAGCGTCCGACACCAACGATCTGTAGTTCGTCGTTTTCTACTTTTGCGATTAACGCCTTAACGAATTCCGTACCAATATCGAGGGCAACAATGTAGTCATCTGCTGGAGCCTTTTTGCGCGCTTTTCGAAGTTTGTCTAGTACCATATTATTTTCCATTATATAACATTGGTGCTTATGCTCCTAAGGGATTGTGTTTTATTGATAAATATGATATAGTTATAGCCATGAATGACGCGCGCCCATACATGAATCGCGAGTTACGGATTGAAGATGATGCTCGTCAAACAATACGAGGTCAGATAGATCCGCTTATTCGTGCCGTCATGTTGTCACGGGGGTATGTCGAGGACCGGACGAGTAGCGATGTTATTTCTCTTGATAGCTCTACTGTTATACCTAGCAAGGCTTATATGGACACGATCGCCGAAGCGTATAACGGCCTCATGGTCCGAACACGATACGACGTATCTGATGGCGAACGAACCCTTATTGGCGGACGTGTAACACTCCGAAAAATCGGGGGGTTCGCGACAGCACACCTCGTTATGTCCGGTTCACGCTTTACCTATAGCATCGTACCGCAATCGCTAGATCCCCATAAAGTTGCTCCAACTGAAATAAGTGAACATGATTTTGGCGACATTCTTGAAGATGTACGTGCACAGACAGTACTTGGAGGAAGCACCACGGATACAGTACCTCCTGTTGCCGACCTATTTGACGACATAGACCATCTCACAAACAACCGAGAAGTTGAACGGCGCTCATTGTTCGAACTCCTTACGGACGATGCCCATGGCGATGTTACTGCAAGTGTCGGTGAAACATACGAAGAACGTGACATCGTAGTAAAAGGCCGGCTTCAACACCGCGCACGCTCACGAGGTAAAATGTTTGAATTTATATCAAAACAACCACTCGACACGGGGACTGTAAGCATGGGTCTTTACTATCATTCAGAGACCCGTGGAACTGAAATGAAAATAAGTACCGTTCTCGAAGGAACTCGTTATGACGAAGTGGAGCAAGAAGCAATGTACCAAGAAGCTATCCGCTCATTCCAAGACCCTCGTTATACCCGATTTGGCGATGCCGCTATAAAAAATCTTAAACTAATTACGGATCCAAACTCAGCAATTATCCGTGTTGGTTAAACAAGAATAGCTTTGATGCGCCGGATTCCGGCACTGCTTGATTCTTCTTTTTGAATCTTGAAGACTTTGTCGCCAGGTTGAATTAGCTCCAGTGTGTGCTCGACGTGAGGACCACCACAGATTTCGAAGCTAAATGGTGCATCTTCGTTATCCGCGATCATCTTGTAGACTTTGACAGTCTCGCCGTAACGGTCACCAAATTGTCCTAATGCGCCCATTTCTTCGCGGGCGACGGTTGTTGGGTATTCTGCGTAGCTTACCTTTAGGTCTTTGTTAATTTCGCGGTTCACGATATCTTCAACTTCTTTGATTTGTTCCGGCGTTACTTTTTCAGGGTGTGAAAAGTCAAAACGCAGGCGTTCTTCAGTAATGTTTGAGCCGTGCTGCACGACGTGGTCACCCAGCACTTGTCGCAAGGCTGCGTACATCAAGTGTGTCGCAGTGTGGTACTGCTTGTGAATGTCAGTCTGTCCACCCAGGCCACCCTTGAAGGTTCCCTTTGCGGCAGTTTGCGAACGAGCGCGTTGTTCTTGCATCTTCGCATCAAATTCTTCGCGCCAAGTTTTAGATAATTCAATCTCTTGCTTGAACGCTTCTTCTGTCGAGAGTTCAACGGGGAAACCATAGGTATCGTACAAGGTGAAAAGTTCAGCACCGGTAATGCCATCAGCTTTACGCTTTGTCAGTTCGTTAATTCCCTTACGGAGTGTTTGGCGGAAGACTTTTTCTTCTTTTACAAGCGTCGCGATAATCTCGTCACGTTTTTCGGCGACTTCAGGGTAATCGGTTGCATACATGTCTGCAATCACTGGGACGACACCTTCAAGGAAATTCTGCTCAATGCCCAGATCAAAGGCAAAACGAACCGCACGACGAATCAAGCGACGCATAACGTAGCCCTGTTCTTTATTCGATGGTTTGACGTCATCAACGGCCAGGAAGGTTGCTGCACGAAGGTGGTCAGCAATCACACGCATACTCGCGGTGTTTGCCTCGTAGGTTTTGGCTGATAGTTTTTGAAGCTGCTCGACAATAGGCCACAGCAAGCTAATTTTGAAAACGTCAGGACTGTCGATCTGTGCAGCTGCGATGCGCTCAAGGCCGCCACCAAAATCAACATTCATCTTTTCGAGCGGCTCGAATGAGCCATCTTCCAGGCGTCGGTACTGCATAAAGACCTGGTTGCCAATTTCCATAAATTGACCGCTATCGCTGGCTGGGTGCGCGAGGCCATAGCCTTCTGCGTGATTCTGTGGACCAAAGTCGTAGAAGACCTCGCTATCAGGGCCACAAGGATCGCCAATCGGAGTCTTATCAAGGCCGCCACCGCGTGACCACCAGTTTTCGCCATCGTCGTAGAAGAAAATGCGTTCGCCTGGTTTGATACCACGAATATCGCCATCAGCTTGTGAGCCAACTTCAACGATCTTTGCTTCGATACCGCGCTCTTCAAATACTTTCTGCCAAATGTTTGCAGCTTCGTCATCGCGAGGAATGCCGTGTTTCTGGTCACCGATAAATGCAGTGACATAGATCTTTAAGGGATCAAGTCCGACCACATCAACGAGGAATTCAAAAAACCAGCGGATCTGTTGTTCTTTAAAGTAATCACCAAGGCTCCAGTTTCCTAGCATCTCGAAGAACGTTGTGTGACGGTTATCGCCCACGTCTTCTATATCCTGCGCACGGAGGCTGGTCTGACTGTCGGTCAAACGAACGCCGGCTTGGTGTGGTTCACCTAGTAGGTACGGCAGCAACGGTTGCATGCCACTGCCTGTAAATAATGTCGTTGGGTCGTTGTACGGGACAAGTTTGGCACGCGGAATAATTGCGTGGCCACGTTCTTTAAAGAACTCTAGGTACGAGTTACGGATATCTTGTGCATTCATTACTGCTAATTATACCAGTTTATCTGTGGTCGTCGAGGACTAACAAAATGGAACGGCGCTACTCCACCAAGTTGCTGTCATATTTTCGCCCGTTTTGCACTCGGGTTTTGCTTCGTATTTCACCTTTAAGGCGTAGCCATCATCAGACGTATCGCTGCGCACATAGCTGTAGTCGTCGACAGAACCAGAAACAAAGCGTGGATCATGGGGAATTGCCTTTAGGTACGGCAGCAGCTCGGATGATAATAACGAAATGGTACAGACGATATCGTCATCTGTGCAAACAGATGGATACATACTTTTGTCGGCATGGTACTTTTCGAGGGCGATCTTAATCTGCGTAATGTCGCTCTCGCGCTCAGAGTCACGCGCACGTTGCTGGATACCAGAATAGGAAACGATTGTGATACTGATCAGGATACCAATAACGACAATCGCGACGAGCATCTCGACAATGGTAAATCCTTTTTTTGCTGCCCACACTTTTTGCATATGTATTAGTTATAACGCACCAAGACGCTTGTGGCAATTGGCGACAAAAAAACGCCCCAAGAGTGAGGCGTTCCTTGCTCGTGTGATACTACGCGTCGTGCAGTTTTTCCTGCGTGTCATCAGCTTTGTCCTGGAAGTCATCATTGGCTTCGTCCGCTTTATCCTGGATGTTGTCTTTCGCGTCTTCGGCGACATCCTGAACCTTGTCAGCTACATCAGCTGCTTTATCTTTAACATCGTCCGCTACGTCTTCAGCTTTTGCTTTCGCATCATCTAATAGTCCCATAGAGTCTCCTTTGTTATGATTTGTCTACTCTTATAAGTATACGTTTTCTTGCTGAAAGAGCGCTGAGCTTAGGCAACGATACCGCCACCAATGCAGGTCATGCCGTCGTATATAACGACTGACTGACCAGCGGCAACTGCGCGTTCGGCGTCATCGAGCGCGAGTGTGACGTCACTCCCCTCAAAACGTACCTGTGCCTTCACAAGTTTCGCACGGTGACGAACACGAATTGTGTACTCGCCTTCCGCTGGAGTATCGTTAATCCAGTGCGCGTTTATAAGTTCGAGCGTCGGCTTCCAGAGTGTACCGTCATTGAGATCAGTCGTTACGTAGACTTCATTCTTGTCCATGTCTTTACCCACAACGTAGTATGGCAGGCCACCGCCAAGCTCTAATCCGTGGCGTTGCCCAATCGTATAGAAAATTGCACCATCGTGTTGCCCTAATACCTTATTCGTCCGCTTGTCGATAATCGAGCCAGCTTCTTGCTGGACGTACTGCGACAAGAATTCACGGATGCCGATTTGTCCAACAAAACAAATACCCTGGCTGTCCTTCTTTGCGGCAGTATACAGACCCCGTTCCTGCGCCATTTCACGCACGGTTGGCTTTGTGTATTCGCCCAGCGGGAATAGTGTTTTCTTCAGCGCTTCGCCAGTGACGCGGTATAAGAAATAGGTTTGATCTTTATTTGTGTCGACGGCTTGTTTCAATACCCCGTCTTCAACGCGCGCATAGTGTCCAGTCGCAATCATATCCGCACCATCTTCTAATGAGGTCTCTAAAAATAGCTTAAACTTCACTTCTTGGTTACACATAATGTCAGGGTTTGGCGTACGTCCAAGTTTGTATTCTTCAATCATGTAATCGACAACCTTGTGCTTGTATTCGTTCTCGAAGTCAAACACCTTAAAGTCGATACCAAGCTGCACGGCAACACGCTTTGCATCAGCTAAGTCATCGGCCCATGGACAGATCATGCCAGGTAGATCTTGCGTCCAGTTCTTCATGTATACGCCCGTCACATCGTATCCCTGTTCTTTTAGAAGTGCGGCCGTCAAACTAGAGTCGACACCACCACTCATCCCTACGTATACTTTTGTCATTTCGTTGCTCCTTGGGCGTAGAATGCGATAATTTTAGCGACTTCACCACCAGCGAGCCACCAGCCACGTGGTGTTGCCCACCAGAAAAATGACCAGTCTTTATCCTGAGTCAGTGGGTGATTCAATACAGTTACGGCTTCATTTGATTTCTTGAATTCTAGCGCTGATCGACGTTGGTGATATCCTGAAGTCACCAGTATCACTTTACTAAAATCGTTCTTCGTAAAAATAGTGTGCGTATTCACAGCGTTCTCTTCGGTTGTTGCAGATTCTTCTTCGATAAATATTGTTGCCGCGGGAATACCAGCAGCGATTGCGCGTGCCTGCATCGCCGCTGCGTTGCTTGGACCAGTTTTGTCTTGGGCAGCACCTGCGAAGATAATTGCATCAGCCCAGCCATTCTTGACCAGGCGAATTCCTTCATCGGTACGCGCATTCGTATCGCCCCCACTGACGACGACAATCGCATCAACGGCTTCACATTGCCCAGATTCTGCAACGGGGACAGTATTACAGCCAATAAAATCATTGGGTTGCAGATAAAAACTGACGCCCGTTACAAGCAGGATGAATGCTAAAATGCCGCCAATCAACCACTTCATTAGCGGGCCACCCGATCGTACTCGCGTTGGATTTCCTCTATGATGCGTTGCGCGGCTTCGGTAATTGTTTCATCAGTCGACAGATGACCTAGCGTCATGCGCAGGCTCCCATCGGCAACTTCTGGCGCCAAGCCGATTGCCGTTAGTACATGCGAGCGCGTGCCTTTGTTAGCAGCACATGCGCTACCTGTTGCAACGAGTACATTGCGCGCTTCAAGCGCGAACAAGACCCGTTCGGCGTCAAGGTGCGGGAATGACATATGCAGGTGTCCCGCTAAACGGTGTTTGTGATGACCTGATACAACGGCGCCAGGAAAAGCATCATGTAATTTCTTTTCCAGTGCGTCACGTAATTTTGCCAGACGGTCTGATTCATATTTGCGGTGCTCAGTCGCTAGTTCAAGTGCTTTGGCAAAGCCGATTGCACCGGCAACGTTTTCGGTACCGCTGCGAATACCGCGTTCTTGTCCGCCACCACGAATAATCGGCGACAGTTCAACGTGTGATGCCGACCATAGAAGCCCGACTTGTTTTGGCCCATAGATCTTGGCTGCATTTAATGTCAGAAGGTCCACACCCAAACGTGCGGCGTTCACATCTAGCTGCCCAACACCCTGCGATGCATCACTGTGCAAATAGATTGGCGTGTGGTCACCCCGTGCGAGACGCGCTTCACGCTCTTTACGTACGATTTCGCCAATATCACGGAGCGGTTGAATCGTGCCCAGTTCGTTATTAGCGAGCGCAATACTGACGAGGCGCGTATCCGGTCGGATCGCCGCCTTGATAGCATCAGCCGGAACCATGCCGCGCTCGTCGGCTGCAACTAATGTATGATCCAGTTGTTTAGCAGCCTCTAGTACGGCGTGATGTTCAATGTTCGCTGTGACGACATGGCCACCAATGCTCTTGAACGCTAAGTTGACCGATTCGGTTGCGCCAGCAGTAATAATAATTTCGTCACCCTTGCCACCAATAGCGCGTGCCAGGGTTGCTTTTGCCGCCTCGTAATCGCGGCGAACTTTGATTGCAGGCGAATATGGTGCAGAGGGATTATAAAATAGCTCAGTAAAGTATGGTTGCATTGCTGCAATTACTTTTGGATCCATGGGCGTTGCAGCTGCATGGTCAAGATAGATCATAGAATCATTCACTGACTTATTATACCAGTTAGGCCGTCAGGTTGCGGTCGGTTCGTGGAGCATATAGCTCTTCGTAGACGCGATCGTGATACATTTGGATAATTTTACGGAGGTTTTTAATTTCACCCTCAGCAAATGCAACAGGTTTTCCTCCGACAAGTTTGTGTGCCTTGCCGTCTAGGAATTGGTAACGCGCAACCATAGTCCCAGTAGCGTCTTGTGTTTCGTAGAACCAGTCACCCTTGTGATACCAAAAGCGCTGTTTGATGACACCTGCGGGTTTCGGCAGTAGATCACCGCCAATCTCGCTTTCAGCTTCAACTAATTTAGCGTATAAGGCCTGGGGTGTCATTGTGGGCGTGAAGAGGCTCATACATACCTCGACTTCAAGACACGGTTCACTGCGGCACGAGCAAGATCAACGGGTGATTTTTTAGGAAGATTTTCAACTGTAGCAGTTGAGCGATACATATCAAGATTTCGTTCAGTTTGCTTCTCACCACTATATGGATCCATTTCATTCATCATTTTCACGTCACGGGGATCAAAAGCAGACTCAAGGTCTTGAGTCAGTTCTGCACTGGGTGCGTGATCCGGAATAGTGAATTGTCCGTTATCCATACTATAAAATCTCGTTAGAGTAATTTCTTTGTGGTGTTGGTGTTAGATTGCGAATAATGCGTGTGCATTATGCGTCGTCGCATCTGCGATGTCAGTCACCGGAATGCCACGTCTTTCGGCGTGATATTCAGCAATATTCTTCACAAATGCTGGCTGGTTTACTTTACCACGAAAGGGTGCAGGCGTCAAGAAGGGCGCATCTGTTTCTAGCAACAATTTGTCGAGTGGAATGCTGTCAAATGTAGCCTTTTGGACCTCGTCTTTTGTAAATGTGCTGATGCCGTTAACGCCAATGTACAATCCACGCTCCAGCGCCATGTCCAAGTTCGCTTTAGAATCAGTAAAACTATGCAGCACGCCGCGAAGTCCTTTGAAGCTATCAAAGATTGGCCAGAAGTCGTCAAACGCTTCACGAACATGAAAAATAACCGGCAGATTATGATCGATAGCAATCTGAAGCTGGACTTTTAGTGCCTCTATCTGTAGTTCTCGCGGGCTATTGGTATAAAAATAATCGAGGCCGATCTCGCCCACTGCAATAATTTTGTCTGAAGTGCCGGCCAACTCACTAATAGCAGCATACCCCTCTTTTGTGTCATGTGGGTGCACGCCGATAGACGCATAACTTCCAGTATGGGTTTCCGCGAACTGAATCGCATCACGCGAACTCGCCTCGCCTGTACCTACACAGATATATTTTTCTACACCAGCTGCGGCCGCATCGGCAAACACAGCATCAATTGGCAACGTATACTCCGCCTCGTGAATATGACAATGAGTATCAACAAACATATTAAGCCTTCGGCGCGTGTGGGTCTGCAGTGTGAATATAGATTTTCGGGAACAAGACGCCTTCAGGTAATTTCACGACACCACTTTCAAAGATCGACAGAATGCTAGCTGACGTTGTCGGCAAGAATGGCTGTAGCAAGTCAGCGATTTGAATCAGTGCCCCGGCACAGTGCGCCAGAATTTCGCCAAGGTGTGGCTCAGCTTCAGGATCTGTGCCAATACCCTTCGCAACTTGCCATGGCTTCACGTTTTCGATGTACTGGTTCAAGCTACGCACCATGCTCCAGACTTCATCAATCGCCTTATTAAATTCAAGCGCTTCCATCGCGTTATGATAATTGGTCATATCGTGTTCGGCCTGCTGGGCTTCACCAATCACGCCGGCCTGGTATTTGTTGATCATACTGGCGACGCGCTGGATTAAGTTTCCAAGGTCGTTGCCGAGTTCGTTGTTATACGCGTTTTCAAGTTTTTCCCACGTAAAGTCACCATCGTCGAGCGTTGGAATATGTCGTGAGAAAAAGTAGCGGAATGCATCCAGCCCATAGGTATCAATAATCTCGTTAGGATCAATGACATTTCCTACTGATTTGCTAATTTTTGCGCCACCGATATTTACGAAGCCGTGCACTAACATTCGCTTTGGAAGTGCGAGTCCTAACCCAAGCAACATTGCAGGCCAAATGCCCGCGTGGAAGCGAAGGATATCTTTACCGATTACCTGCACATCAGCAGGCCAATATTCTTGCCATTCGGCACGATCAGGGTAGCCGATCACTGTAATGTAGTTTGCCAGCGCATCTAGCCAAACATACATAATTTGCTCAGGGTCGCCAGGAACAGGAATACCCCAGGTGAGGCTTTTCTTTGGACGCGAAATACTGACGTCAGACACGCCGTCTTTTATCAGTTCTAAAAATTCGTTTTTGCGGAAGTCGGGTAAGATTTGCATCGTCCCGTCAGTGAGCGCTGCTTTGATGCGATCAGTAAAGGCGCTGGTCTTGAAGAAGTAGTTTTCTTCACTGACTTGTTGATAGGGCGCTTGGTGATCCGGGCAAATACCGCCAGTTGCCTGAACCTCTTTATCCGTAAAGAACGCTTCGTGTCCCACACAGTACCAACCCTGGTACGAGCCTTTATAAATGTACGGTTTGAGTGTTTCCCAGATATATTGCACGGATGCAACGTGATGATCATCGGTTGTACGAACGAAATCAGTGTAGCTCGCACCCACTTTCTTCATCAGGTTCTCAAAGTTACCGTACATCTTATCGGTAAATGCTTTTGGATCAATGCCCTCTTTTGCAGCCATCGCGGCAATTTTGTTACCATGCTCGTCGGTTCCAACCTGGAAGCGAACATCGTGACCATTTTGTTTTTGGTAGCGTGCCCAAATATCAGCTAATAGATAATCAAGTGCGTTGCCAATATGTGGAGTGCCATTAACATAAGGAATAGCGGTTGCGATGTATAATTTCTTTTCCATAATTATACCTATTGTAACAGATTACTGTGCGGTGTAGACGACGCCGCCCGCAGTTGCGGCGAACTTAGTGCCATCTGACGAAATAGCGACACTATCCCACAAACGTGATCCAGAGCTGGATGACTGAACCCAGGTTGCGCCCGAATCCTGAGAAGTATAGATATAGCCATCATCGACACTCGCAACAAGCTTCGTACCGTCTGAAGACGCCGCAATATCCGACCAACTTCGGATGCCGGCCGCGGTTCGCTCTGTCCACGTAGCACCAGAATCGGTCGATGTAAGCAGTTTGCCCCCGCCGCCCATTGCAAGTGCAATCTTGGTTCCATCAGCTGAACTAGCGGTATGATTTGTACCCGACGTTATAACGACGCTTCGCTCTGTCCAGCTCACACCTGAGTTGACGGAGGTGAAGATGGACGATTTACTGTAGTCGGTGTACAAACAGCTTGCGACGAGCTTGACCCCATCAGTTGAGGACGAGACGCCACTACACATAAATACATCTGGACCAACGTCGCGCAGCGTCCACGATACACCCAAATCTGCCGAAGTATATAACGCGTTCCCGCTACTAAATGTAAATCCAACGATCAGTTTAGTGAGGTCACTTGATCCAGCAAGCGACATGGTTATTTGATTACCAGTACCTACGGTCACACGCGTGCCCCATGTTCCACCCGAGTCACTAGAGAAGTAGTTCGTTGACCGGTCTTGTAGGCCAAACAGCCTCGTCCCATCAGCAGATGACAGCAACGCACTGAGCTGTGGTGCACCTGATAATGTCCGCATTGTCCACGCACCACCCGAGTTAATCGATGTATGCACATAGCCGCTCGACGAGTTAAGGCCTAGGACAGCACGTTTCGTTCCATCCGATGACAGCGCAACTTTACCGACGTACGGAGTACCCGCGACTGCTTGCGCCGTCCATGTTGGACCATTGTTATTACCGATTCCGCCCGCAGCAACCGATGCATTTAATGTCGTGCAGGCAGTAGCGGTACTGCCCTTTGCGAATGCAGTTGTAATAGAATTTTTATTGGCGCGCGCGCTATATACGCGGATACAATAAGCTGTATCATTCGCGACGATATCCATAACGTTGCCGGGCGTCGGAGTAAACTTAATGTTCGCGTTTGCAGATCCTGACGAGTACCAGTTTAAAGCCGATCCGTACGCACCGCCGTTCGTCAGGCTATAGCGCGTCAGTTCACCTTCAACTGAGTCTGCATCGGATGCCAGACTTTTATCAGCTGCGTTTTTTTGGATGCCGTTGTACGCAAGGATCGAGATGCCTGCGAGAATACCAATAATTACGACGACGACGATTAGTTCAACAATTGTAAAGCCAGGTGATTTCACTCGTTTGATAAGATCATGCATGTGTCGTTATTTTAACACGAGCGGTATCAGTCGACAATTTTCGTCAGTGCACTCCACTGTTCAATAGATAACGCTTCAGCACGCACATCGGGACTAATGTTAGCCTTTTTTAACAATACTTCAGTGTCGGGCTTTGAGAGTCCCAGGCCTGCGGACATACTGCTACGAAGCTTCTTGCGCTTTGATGAGAACCCAGCTTTTACAACGCGGAAGAATTTCTTCTCATCCTCAGGCGCGATAAGGGGTTCGGGACGGGTCTTCACAACAACCACTTGGCTATCGACTTTTGGTGGAGGTGTAAAGAAACGGGCGGGCACCATCTGATCCAGTTGGACCTCAGCGTAGATTTGCGCGCTGACTGCAAGAATACTCATGTTACCAGGTTCAGCAGCCAGTCGTTCAGCCACTTCCTTTTGAATCAATAATACGATTCGCTTTGGCTTGTTAGCATCTGTTAATAATTTCTGAATAATTTTAGAGGTAATGTAATACGGCACATTCGCAACAACAATATAGTCTTTTGGCAGGTGCGACAGATCGTACGACAAAATATCTTCATGTACTACCTGGAGTGTTTTGCCTGGGAATTGCCCAGGAAGCTTTGCTGCAAGTTCACCGTCAAGTTCAACGGCAACTACTTTTTCAGCGCGCCGCAGTAACTCACTCGTCAATGTACCTAGGCCTGGACCAATTTCTAGTACCGTATCAAGCGGTGTGATCTGGGCAGCATCGGCAATCCCCGCAAGGATGCCTCTGTCTTTTAGCCAGTGTTGTCCCAGTGACTTCTTTGGACCAGCCATTATCGGTAAATGTCCTGCAAGCCTTGGCTTACCTTACATGATGGCCATGGCTGCCAGCCACGGCGTTGATAGGTTTCCCAAGCTTTTTCGTCTTGTGCGGCAGCCGGTGCATCCGCCGGGTCATAGAAGCCCATGTAGTTTGCCCACGTTGAGTAATCATACTGGTACGCACCACGATACTTAGGGTTCTTTTTGTTCGCATAGTTACCGCCAGATTCACATGATCGTAGGCGCGCCAAGGCATCGGCGAAGCTCCCACTAAATGAGTTACTGAGTTTCGCACCAACAATCTCAACTTGCTTTGTTGGCTCTGTTTTGGTGACACTAGTGATCTCAGTACGTCCAACTTCTTGACCGTCTTGAATAATAACTTCGTATGTCACGCTTCGCACGCCGTCTTGTCCTGCGTCGCGCACTTCTTTATATCCAACTTCACGATCGGCATCCTTGATAGATTCGGTTGTGAATTTGATAGCTTCATCGACAGTTACCGTCTGTTTGCCTTCGCGCCAGACGCGCAGCTCAAGCCCTGGCGTCATAGGCGTATCTAGAGGAATAGACGTACGGTCGTTACTTGCCAATGTAATGTGCTTTTCTTTCAACATATCGCCCACGGTTGTTGCCTGCGTACGGGCTTCTGATGGTGCGCCATATAACACAAAATTAAACGCAGTCGCCCGGTCAATCGTCAGTTGGAGTCCTGCACCATCAACGAGAATGTCACTTGTCCGGCTTAATGTCGTTGTGTCTTCAGCGTATAATGTGACGCCGGTGTCTTTTACGATCTGCTCGGCAGTCTGATATGCAGTCACAATTTTTGTGCGAGTTGAACCATCGATCACCGTCACGGGTCGAGCACGATAAATATTAATCTGGTATTCACTGGCAACCAGTTTCTCGGTAAGGGCTGGTTCAACAGCATCGTGGCTGTCGAGGTTAATATCTGCATCTTTCACTGCATCGGCAATTGTATCCGCATTGCTCAAGAAGACCTTTTCTTCACCGCGATCATGAATTGTAATCAAACGACCACCGACCGTATTGGATGCAGCTGCTCGGTCTTGAATCACTGTGAAAATGGTTCCAACGAAAAGAAGAGCGAAGGCAATGCTGACGCTCCATAGCACGGTGGACGTGACGGACTTAGGAAAAAATTTAATCATGAATAACTGTTCACACCCCTATTCGTGTGTAAGACCCATTATACCAAACAAAGCTCGAAGAAGGTGGGAAAATCGGCATGAAATACCTATAGTTTCTCGAGGTGCGCGTACTCAGCATTCAGCTTCTTTGTTTGCCCATTACTAAACTGGATTGTGACCGCCATGCCATCGACATCAATCACCTCGCCGACTCCGAATGCAGCCGATCGTACGCCGTCACCAACTTCGAGCCCTAACTCGTCGCTGTAAAATGGTTCATCGTCTTGGACGCCCATAATATTTGGTGTCGGTGAGGTAAGTGCAACCTGATCACCCATATCAGTAATAAAACGTGACATAGGATTATAGCCTCGTTGTCCGTACTGCAGACGACTATACGCATAACTAAGGTGTAGCTCTTCGCGCGCCCTTGTCATTCCGACATATGCCAGACGGCGCTCTTCTTCAAGCTCTGCAGGGCTCGCATCAAATACGCGGGCATGAGGAATAATTCCCTCTTCCATTCCGATGATAAACACGACTGGGAATTCTAGCCCTTTTGCTGCGTGCAAAGTCATAAGGGTCACCTTTTCGCCATCAGCCGAATTATCAGCACTCGACATCAACGCAACCTCCTCAAGGAAGTCGGGCAGTGCGCTGAATGTTTGTGCATCAGATAGCAGTGATCCAATATTCGCTTCACGATCTTCGGCCTGTGGTGATCCGTCTAAAATATAGGCTCGATAGCCAGTTGCTGACAGAATTTCTTCGATTAATTCTACCGGGGACGCCGTTTCGATCTTTGATTGAATACGTACAAGTGCACGCCCTAAGGCGCCAAGTGCAGCCTTCGCCTTGCCCGTCACTACACTCGTTTCCTCGATATGGCCAAGTGCAGTAATAATATCGAAGCCATGCTCTGACTGCCAGTTCAAAAACTTTTCAAGACTGGTTGCGCCGACGCCACGTCCTGGAACATTCGCAATACGCGTAAAGCTCATGCGATCATGCGGCTGATACAGCAAGCGTAAGTACGCAATCACATCCTTGATTTCTTTACGGTCGTAAAAGCGTACACCGCCAACCAGTTGATACGGGACGCGTAACTGTAAAAATGCACGCTCTAATGTGTAGCTCTGGGCATTGGTGCGATATAACACAGCGAAGTCACTAAACGTACGCGCTTTCATTTGGACGTGCGTAGCAATACGCTCACCAACGAGGCGCGCTTCTTCAGCCTCGTCATAGACGCCGTGCACCTGCACGGGTGATCCGGGGCCTTCGGCGGTCCATAATTTCTTATCGGTACGTTGCGTGTTTTTGGCAATTACATTACCGGCTGCCTCCAGAATGTTGCCGGTACTGCGGTAATTCTGTTCGAGCTTCACAACAGTTGCGCCCGGAAAGTCTCGTTCAAAGTTAAGGATATTGGTAAAGTCAGCACCACGCCAGCTATAGATTGATTGCCAGTCATCACCCACAACACAGATATTCTTGTCGTCATTAATTAATAATTTCACTAGGTGGTACTGGGCTGCGTTGGTGTCCTGGTACTCATCGATCAAAATGTGTTTGAAGTTCGTGCGCCACTTACCGCGGACTTCGGCAGAATCACGAAGTAACCGAACGCCATCAAGCAGTAAATCATCGAAATCAAGCGCACCCGCCGTCTGGCGCATTTTTTCGTAGCGATGGAAGATCTTGGCGACATTCTTTTGATAAGGATAGTTAGCCGCAGCCTCAAAATCATCAGGTGTCTGCATTTGGTTCTTTGCGTTCGAGATAATACCACTGATTTGTGAAGCTTTCATTTCACGGTCGGTCAGCGCTAATTGTTTCATCGCCTGCTTGATCATCGACTGTCGGTCATCTTCATCATAGATGACGAAGTTCCGGCTGATGCCAATCGCCTGCCCATCGATGCGCAGTAATCGCACACAAATACCGTGGAACGTCCCCATCCATGGCATGAAGTCGCGTCGACTGCTGTCTTGGCCAAGGAGTCGCCCTAACCGTTCACGCATTTCGCGCGCAGCTTTGTTTGTAAATGTCACCGCTAAGATTTGGTTCGGCCAAATCCCCTCATTTGCGATTAAATGCGCAATACGGTGTGTCAGCGTTTTGGTTTTACCACTGCCAGCGCCTGCCAAAATAAGCAGTGGCCCCTTTGCAACTTCGACCGCCGTGGCTTGTGCCTCGTTTAACCCTTCAAGTAAATTCATTAGTCTTATTATAGCCTCTTTACCGGCCTTTATGAAGATGAACAGGCATCATTACACCACTTTTTAAAGAAGTGGGAGGACGAAGAAGTATACTGCTGCGCCAACGCCGCCGCCGACGAGAAGCAGTGCTGCAATCCATACAAACACGAGTCCCTTGTGGTGAGCTTTTGGCTGGTGCACAAGTGCCTGGTGATATGCATCGGTATCGTAAATAGCGCCATTGGGTTCTGTATCGGTGCTAGGTTGTTCTTTGTACTGTTGAGTAATTGAGGTTGGACCAGCTGGAACATCTGGTGTAACGACAGGTTCTTGGAAGTGCGAAGTTTCAGTGTGTGCTTCCAGCAATAATTCTTCTTCTGGCGCTTCGGTAGCGGCCTCGACAGGCGTCGGGGAGTCCTCTGCTGGAGTTTCAGGAGTCGGGATTTCAATAACTTCCGCTGGAGCTTCAACAGACTGAGGCTCATCAAGTGTCTCGTATAACGGCGCGCTTGCTTCAGACGTTGAGAAAGCACCGAGTGGACGTTTTTCAACTTTCGCATCGTTCAAAAACGGCGATTCAAGTGGACTATCCAGGATGTCCTCTAGCACGAGTGGAGTAGTGACGAGTTCTGGCGCTGGCGTCGCAACTGGCGCGACGGCAGGTTCAGCCACGGGCGCTGGAACGGGTGCAACGATAGGCTCTGGCAGTACCTCGGGAACCGGTTCGGCAATAACTTCAGGCTCAGCTGCCACAGATACTTCCTGACGCGGTGCGACTTTGATAGGTTCAGGCCAGTGGAAAGCAGAGCTTGCGACTGCAGCAGGAACAGGACGTGATGAAACCGGATCAGCGGGTGCAATCACCTCTTCGCGGTGCAAACTTGGCGCAGAAGGCGCTGGCGGTCGTACGTCTGTAGATGGACGCATATCAGATGAGGGATGCACAACATCCATAAAACGACCCGATGTACGACGTGCGGCTGGTGAAACGACCGCTGCGACAGAGACGGGAGGTTCCGGAGTTGATGCAAGCACCGGCACGGGCGTCTCCATCGCTGCAGCGATGCTTGTTTCGGTATCATTATTAGTCGCAGAACTTACTGCTCGGTCAATTTCGTCAAAGTCTATATCGTGCATGCGTTTTCTCCTCCCGTTATTTCTTACTTATGTATGCTTTTTCAATAATTGCGCTAAAGGCGTTCTCGTCCAGGCTAGCGCCTCCGATCAGCAAGCCATCGACATCGTCGAGCGCGAGGTACCCGCCCGCGCTATCTGCCGTGACGCTTCCGCCGTACAGGACTTGGATCGTATCGGCGGCTTTCTTGCCGTACAAGTGTTTGATCTGGTGACGAATGATACGAATCGCCGATTCAACATCGCCGGGCAATGCATTCTTACCTGTGCCGATAGCCCAAATAGGCTCGTAGGCGATTACAACATTCTCAAGCTCTTCGCTAGTAATGTTCGCGAGTCCGCCAATCAGTTGATCGTGCAAAACATCTTTCGTTTCATCGGCGGTCTTTTCACCAGCAGTTTCACCAATACACAGAATTGGAATAATACCGTTACGAACCGCTGCCTGAACTTTTGCGCGAGTGTCTTTATCTGATTCGTTAAAGACGTTACGGCGTTCAGAGTGCCCAACCAGTGCATATTGAACGATGCCACGTAGCTGCGAAGCGGAAACTTCACCGGTATACGCACCATGATCACGCCAGTAGAAGTTCTGGGCAGCTAATTTAATCTGCTTTAAGTTCACCTGCAAACTAAGTGTTTGGAGTGCGAGCATTGTCGGTGCAATCACAACATCGACGGTGCGGTGAATTTTTACTACCTTATCCAGTTTATGAAGAAACAAACTCGCCTCGTGGACGCCGAGGTTCATCTTCCAGTTGCCGACAATGAGTGCTTTATCGCGTGCCATAATTCTATTTGTTACCGCTTATGCTAATTATGGTTAAGTTTATCCTATTTACGAGCATTGAGCAAACTCTCTATCCCCGGTAACTTGTCGCCCGCCATTAATTCGAGGCTTGCGCCGCCGCCTGTTGAAACATGAGTGAAGCTTGCGCCGCCAGCACTGTCCCATTTCAGGACAAAGTCGGCTGTGTCGCCACCACCAATGATCGATGTTGTCTCGGGCTGTGTCGCGAGCGAAAGTGCTAAGCGCGCAGATCCATGCGCGAAGGCAGGAAATTCTGCGTAGCCAAGTGTGCCGTTCCACACGACCGTTTTTGCATCAGCGATTTCACGAACAATGCGCTCGATAGAGTCGTCACCGACGTCGAGGGCAATATCACGCGCACCGATGTTGTCTAACGAAACGCTTTTACGCGGTGCGTCAGCAGAAAGCTCAGTTGCGACCGCGACATCCGAGGGAAGAATGATAAAATCATCAACTGCATCGCCAACTTTTTTGTGCGCAGCTGCATAAATTCGATCGAGCGTTTCATTTTGATCGCTTTCGAGCTTACTCTTGCCCATCGATGCGCCTTTATACGCAAGGAATGTATTGGCCATTGCACCACCGATAATAATCTTGTCCGCAACCTTCACGAAGCGCTCGATGACTGCGATTTTATCGCTAATCTTTGCACCACCCATCACTGCGACCAGTGGACGTTCAGGCTTTTGCATCGCACCCGTAATGGTTGTATATTCGCGTTCCAGTAGTAGTCCAGAGACGCTTGGGATGCACATTGTAATAGCATGCGTGCTAGCGTGGGCACGGTGTACAACGCCGAATCCGTCTTGAACAAAGTAGCGAGCGCCGGTTGCCTTCGCAATCTTCTTTGCAAAAGCTTCGTCGTCAGCTTCCTCTTCTTTGTAGTAGCGAAGGTTTTCAAGCAAAATAATAGAGTGTGCGGGTGCTTTTTTAATCGCTTGCGTTACTTTATCGCCAATAACGTCATCAACAAAAACAACCTCGTGATCAAGGAGCTTCGCAAGATGCGTCGCTACCTGCTCGAGGCTGAATTTTGGATCGCGCCCTTCAGGGCGGCCCATGTGGCTCATGATCACTACTTTGCAGTTGTGGTCATGCAGATATTGCAGTGTTGGAAGGCTCGCTTTAATACGCAGATCATCACTGATCTTACCTTTACTATCTAAAGGTACGTTGTAGTCAGCTCGGACCAGCACCACTTGATTTTCAAGTGGCACGTCACGAATTGTCAGTTTAAAGAAGCCCATCCAAATTTTCCCACCGTTTACGCTAATGCTTGTTGTTGACTCTATTCTAGCACGCGGACTTTGATTGTGTCAGTAGTTCCGACAATTCCAGGCTGTTGTCCGCTGACGATAATAACCGTCGCTTTTTCGTCGCCAAAAAGGCCTTCAGCTTTTAGTTCTTTCGCAAGATCAAAGCCGGCTTCGTCAGCATCACTACGGACGTAACTACGGTTTGCGTAGCTCAGACCTAGTTGTTGAGCAGCGCGCATTTCGCTGGTGACGCTGATGATTGGAAGGTTTGGTCGGTGTGCAGCGATGTTTGCTGCGGTTGCACCAGACTTTGTCTCTGCGATGATCGCATCAACATTCAATTGTTCAGCAAGGCTGACGGCAGCGGCGCTAATGGCATCAAGCTTGATGTTCTTGGCAATTGCGTAGTCATGAATCTGTGCAACAGGTGCGTTTTCTTGTGTGTAAAGAATTACCTTCTTCATTGCCGCAACAGTTTCTAGTGGGTACTTACCATTCGCTGTCTCATCTGAAAGCATGACTGTGTCAGCACCTTGGATAACCGCGTTCGCGACGTCACTGACTTCAGCGCGTGAAGGTTCAGGACTGTCGACCATGCTGGCCATCATCTGTGTTGCAACGATGCTTAATTTACCGTGCTTGCGGCAGAGGGCAATCAGGCGACGCTGTACAATTGGCACGACTTCAGCACCGGCTTCAACTGCGAGGTCACCGCGGGCAACCATGATACCGTCAGAGGCAATCACGATTTGTTCCATAACGTCGTCTTTAATAGCTGCTTTAGTTTCGATCTTGGCAATAATTTGCGCTTGAGATCCGCCAGCAACAAGGATTTGACGAAGGTTGTTGATATCATCAACGCTTTGGACGAAGCTGAGGGCGACAAAGTCGATGTCTTTTGTCAGGCCGTATTCGATGTCTTTTAGGTCTTTCGGAGTCAAGATGTCACCACCAAAGTCAGTGTCAGGGAGGTTAATGCCCTTTTTGCTCATCAGTGTGCCATCGTTTTCGATGCGTACCTTAATTGCAGTCGCAGAAGTGATTTCGATAACAGTCGTGCGTACTTTACCGTCGAAAATGTAGATAGGTTCGCCAACTTTTACTTTTTCAGCAAGGTTGTACTGAATTGGAAGGACGTTCCCGTTGTGCTCAGCAGCGTTATCAAGAATGATCTCGTCACCTTTCTTTACGTCCATGTTTTCGTTCAGCATGCCAAGGCGGATCTTTGGACCTTGAAGGTCTTGTAGAATTGCGACTGGTTTACCGTTCTTCTTGCTCGCTTCGCGAATCCAAGTAATTTGATCGTCTCGCTCTGCATAGTCACCGTGACTAAAGTTGAGGCGGAAGCCGTTTGTACCTTCAGTGATCAAATTAGTAATCATTTCAGGGGTGCTTGTAATAGGACCAAGGGTTGCGAGGATTTTTGTTCGTTTAAATATAATTGCCATAATCTTAGGTATTTTACTCTCTTTTAAATGCTTTTTGAACCCATTGGGCCAATATGCTTACGTTATTTTGGGGGGACTATCAAAGAAAAAGACCCATGCGGGGATGAGTCACTTTCTATGGTGATCTCACGGAGAATCGAACTCCGATTGCCAGGATGAAAACCTGGTGTCCTAACCGTTAGACGATGAGACCGCAATGATGAATACATACATTCAACTCGAGAATTGTATCAAAAAAACCCCTCTTTGGCTAGGGGGTGTAGGCGGTTTTATAGATGTAGTAGCTCGATAGAGGGTGTTGTTGGTAGGAGAATGATCCGAAATGGATCCTCATCTACGCTTTTGCAACACCCCCTACCGATAAGTCTACGCGTTCGCTAACGTGCGAGAACGTTGATGTGACTGAGCTCGCGCGTACTTGTCCTCGTGAGACTTGACCGGTCGAAGCTCTTTCTCTTTCAGAATCAACAGCTGCTGTCCCGCGGAGTTTTCCGTCAGGTACACCTTGCCCTCCTCCACCAGACGTTCAAATCCGATGCGGAGCGTTTCTCGACGTTCTGCGTTCGTCTTTCCCAGCTGGGAGCCGTGAAAATGGACCTCGTTCATCAGTTCTTGATGCACGTTGCCCAGATTTGCCACGCAGTACCACGATCCGTGATATTTGCGCAGCACGCCTTCGATCTTCCGCATAGCACAGATGATCTGCGCATCCGTGGGAACGAACGGGCGGCTGGTCTTACTGGAAGTTCCTTTCTTGCGTCGTCCTTGCGGGCGGCTGAAGCTGTTCACTGCGTTACCGGTAACAGTCACTTCGGTACCTCATTAGTCGAAACGGTCGGAATTTCATGTACAAGTACAACGCTGACTTACGGCGAAATACTTTTTTATTTATACAATGAAATTAGTTTTTTTACAACAATAATAAAGATACCTCTGGAGACGGGCTGCAAAAAGCTTGTGCTTTTATTGTTTATATTGCATAAGGTATTGACAATTAAGCGTTATTATGATAGTATTCGTAGATCATTCACCCCTGAGTGTGAGGCTTATGGGCGAGGTGAGGACATTAACATCACGGTTAACTATCCGTTTGCATAATGACCACATATATACATCTGCAAACTAGATAGTCATGGGTCTTTAAGGCTGTTCGAGATATTCTATCTCACAGCTAAAACCCAACCATCATTTACTACATCAGAAGAATCTCTCTCCTTCTTTTGCACGCGGCATAAGCACTGGCACATCACCAGTTCTTTTGCCGCGTGCAATATATCCCTACCCGGGGAGCGTGGAACAATCCGAAACCCTTCGGAACAACTACAATCCCCGGACGGGGAGGAGAAGAGAAAATCATGAGAATCAAGAAGAAAGCTGGAACGATTGCGGCGTTCATCGTCGCTCTCGGACTGGTTGCGGGTGTCGCAACATCAGCGTCCGCGACCGAGCCGGTTGTCAAAGTCGAATCGAAGGTAACTTCGTCATCGGTTGACAGCAGCAAGGTCACCGCGACTTCGAAGACTCAGGTCGGTAGCAAAACCGTCCTCTACGAAGGCGACTCGGTCAAGGCCGCGAAAGCAGCCAAGACCAAGGTCCCCTCCGGTAAGCGCCCCGTCATCAAGACGAGCTCTTACACCAAGACGCTCAAGAAGGCTCTCGACAAGAAGCTCAAGTCGGGCAAGATCACTTACTACGAACTCAAGTACGACGGTAAGAAGAAGGTCTGCTACAACGACTCGGGCTGGAAGAAAGGAACCAACCAGACCGTCTGGATCAAGTACTTCGACTGCGTTGATGCAAGCCACAAGACCCTCCGGGTCTACAAGGGCGACATCAACGGCAAGTGCTGGAACCGACTGGAACTGTTCCCTGTCAAGGCAGCCAAGCTGAAGGCTTCACAGGTCATCCTGCTGAAGTCGACTGTTAAGGCCTGGGCCAAGGTATCAGTCAAGGTGTCGTCAACTGCGAAGGCAACCGCTGACGCAGAATGCGAGATCCCCGGATCGAAGGCCAAGGCTCACGCCGAAGCCTATGGTTCGGCCTCTGCATCCGCAGAAGGCTATGCTGAAGCAGCTACCCTCGTACAGGCAATCGCCAACGCGAAGAAGAATGGTCAGAAGCTGGCAAAGATCGACGCGGACGCGCAAGCATCCGCAACAGCAACGTCGAGCGCAAGCTCGACTGCGACCGCAGACGTGTTGTGCGAAAGCACGACACAGCCGCCAGTTACGCCGCCGGAGGTTCAAAAGCCGACCATCAACATCCAGTTGATGAACGACCTTGACCTGACGACCGACGAAGATGAACCCTCGCGTACGCCGGTTTGCGCCGACTACGAGGGTTCTGGAAACGAAGATGCCACCATCAAGTTCTACACCATCGGTGGTTCATTCGTCGGAGCTAGCACCTTTACCAAGGGTGGCGATGGCGAGGTGTGCACCTCTTACCAGGCGCCCACTGAACTGCCCGATGACCAGAGCACTGGCAAGGACGGCGTACAGGACAAGGTGTGGGTAACGATCAAGAATTCTTCGGGATCCTCGACCAGTACCACCTTTGTCACCATCAATCCCACTCCGGTAATCCCCGCCTAACGGCACAACACAACTGAATAGTAAATGATGGCGTCTGTGGTGACGACGAGATACGAGCTTTGCTCGCCTCGTCGTCACCACGGCATCATCACTTAAAGACAAATGACTATCTAGTTTGTATACATCAACCCCAATAACTCAAAGAATACTCTATAAGGAGATACTCATAATGAAGAAATTAGCTATTTTCGTCGCATTAGTGGCGTTCGCTGTTCCTGCCCTGTTCGCTACCTCTGCATTTGCAGATAGCCCAGGCCAACTCGCGAGTGGTGGAAACCTCTACCAAGTTCGCAACATCACAACCAACACAGCTTACAGCAAGGCTACATCTGTAACTTGTAACGAAACTATTAAGTACAGTATTGAAATTTCAAACACTCAATACGGCCTACTTTCTGATGTTACAGCTAAAGCAGCTACAGACGGCACATTGACCGTTACTGCTAAAAACGCAACAAACGAAACTGTCACTAGTACTGGTAAAGTTAACGTCACAGTTACAAAAGGCACATTGAACTACATCGCTGGTTCAACAAAGCTTCTTGCACTGAACGGTGACCTTATCAAGACCCTCCCTGACGGTATCTACGGTGGTAGCGTAAACACTGGAAGCCTAAAGGGTTCAACTCGTGAATTCCTTCAGTTCCAAGCAAAAGTCACTTGTGACTCAACTCCACCCGTTACTCCCCCAGTAACACCACCGGTCACCCCTCCAACTCCTCCAGAAACTCCATCAACACCTACAGAACTACCACAAACTGGTATGACTGAAAATGTTGCTGCAGTTCTAGGTCTTGGTGCAATTGTTGCAGCTATCAGCTACTACGTTGCAAGCCGACGTGCACTTACCCGTAACTAGATGTCCCCTACCGTTTCGCCCTCACATTTCATTTAGTGATTCAGTAGATAAAATAGCCCCTTGACTGGGGCTATTTTTATGTAGCAAAATGGTTATGATTATGGTATAACATATTGACAATTAAGCATTAATGTGATAGTATGAATAGATCATTCACAGGTATGGTGTGAGAACCTAACCGGGTGAGGAGGTCATTAACAAGTCAGATCATTACAGTGCATGTCCTGAATATGTTTTACATGTTTATACATCACTGAAAGTTAAAGATTCATGACTCCTTTACGGGAGTCGCTTGTCAGCTCAACTATCAAAGGTAAGCCGACATGCGACTCCCGAACCCCAGGGACGCAAAACGCGGAAACGCATTCATTTACGCATCCGCGTAAAAACATTCCAGGGGAGACCAAGGAGAACATCATGGTTTCATCAGCACAGAACAAAGCAGTTTCCGAACAGGAGACAATCGAGGATCGTATCCTCGACCGCCACAAGGAAATCTCGACTGCCCAATCCGCAGTCCTGGCACTCGAACTGGCGCAGCAACGCGACCTCGCAAAGCTTCGAGACGTCAACCCTACCAGCAAGGTCCTCCTGGACCTTGCTGCACCGGTCGTCGATCTCCCTGCTCCGGCGGAGGATGCAACAACTGTCCTGCCCGTCACATCGGACGCCGCACCCGCGGCACCCACCGAACCCGTCACAACGACAGCACCACCCGCAGCGCCGCCCGCCACGACCCCTTCCAAGGGAGCGTGGGGGCACATCAGCGCATGGCTGATGACGAAGACCAAGAGCGGTAACACGTACTTGCGACTCATCATCTGCGCCATCGTCGGTTTCGTCATAGGATCAGTGCTCTACATCGCGCTGGTCCCGGTCCTTGTGACCGCGTGGGGATCGCCGTTCTACGTCTCATCAACATTCGTCTGGCTCGGCTCAATCGGCTTCGGAATGGCCCTGGCCTTCGGCTTCGGAACCAACAAGGAGAAGAAAGAAAAGGACATGACCGACGGTCACTAACACCCGGGGCGCAGCAAATCGCTGCGCCCCATCACACTACCTCTTGGAGGAATCATGGCTATTAAAGCTGTACCGATTCAAACGGTGGGTAGAGTGGTTGCGGGCGTTATTGCCGCCGCCATCCTCATCATCATCGTCGTAGTTAGCTTCGTCAATTCGATTAACCTCGATGACGTCGCGCGTTTGGGTTCATCCGACGTCAACGGTGGCAACACCAGTGACACCGAGACCAACGCGGAAACCGTCAGCGACGAAGACACCACCGAAGCAGACAACTGCAAGGTGATGTACTACACGCTCAAGTCGGGCAAAGAAAAGGGCATCCCGTATGCCCTTGGTACGCCCGTAAAGGCGGACAACGTTGAAGACGCTGTTGCAGAACTTGCAGAGCGTCGCAATTGTGGCGAGGACAATCGGGTTGATACCGAGACAATCGCCACACATTACGCAGGCTTCTCGAACGCACTGCTTCCTTCTGGGAAAACAGTGCAGCTGACTACGCGCTTCGTCTCATTCAATGACATCGACGCCTTCCGGGCGAAGTTGAACAAGGATGTGAAGTTGCGCGTTGCGGTCGTCGAGGAACTGGAGACGCTCGAGAACGATGAATCAAAAGCATCAATCGAGAACGTCCCGGCAGGCGCCATGAGTGTGTTCGTCAAGCCTCACAGCAACGGCACAATCACGACGCACATCGGCACTAGCTCCAGGAAAGGAACGGCGCTCGTGTTCACTCATTCGAGTGGCGCGGTCGTCAAGTACCGATTGGAGTGTGGGTTCCAGATCTTGCAGGAAAAGGTGCCTTCGGGCATCGAAACGTGCAAGTACAACAACTGCAATCCCAAGCCCAAGCCGGAATGCCCTCCGGGCAGTACTAAGTCCAAGTGCCTGACCGACAAGTCAGGTCACGCAAGCGACTACAAGTATCCGGCCGGTAAGCCCAAGGTTACGGCGGACAAGAAGCCAGAACCGGACACCAAAGTCGACACCACCCACAAGGGCGGTGGCGGCACTACCGATAGTGCCGATAAAGACAAGGGGTCCGAGTCTGGTGGAAAAGCGCCTGGCACAGGTGGTAAGGATCCAGATCCAGACCGGACACCTCCGCCCAACGAGGGCGGAGACAACGGCGAGGGCGACACTGGTGGTTTCTAACTGATGAGGTAGGTGCGCAGCCCTTTCGCTGCGCACCTACCGATTCGAATCTTTAACTTTTACCCGAGGAGTTTTACTCGCAGTGTGTGATTTAGTTCACCGCCGCTTGAGTTGAACTCCTCGTGAGTCCATTTCTGGACTCGGACATGCACATGCAATGATCTGATTTGATACTGTTTAAAAACCCGGCAACATGTTTTCACAATAAGAATATTAATTTGATTTCATCTGCGAGATAAATCAAGAACGGAGAATTAACTATGAGTACACTCAACTCAATCATTCGCCTAGCTCCTAAGCGCTTTACGGCTGCTGTTTTAATGGTCGCTGCGGCAATCATCATCCCAACTGCTGCATTCGCATGGGGACCAGAACGCGATACATACACGATCAAAGATCCAGCACCACACGTTACATTCAACTCGATTACCGACAACCCAGCCCACGGTGACGAGCGTAACTTCGTACAGGTAAAAGAATCCACTGCCAGTGACAGCACGTACACTGACAACTTGGCGTTGACACCCGGCAAAGATTACACAGTATTCATGTACTACCACAACGACGCTTCAAGTAGCTTGAACGCCAGCGGTAAAGGAATCGCTACCGGTGCATACGCAAAAGCCGCTATTCCTGCACTTGTAAACAGCAAGAGCACCGGAACTGCAGCCAAAGGTTACATCGGCGCAACAAACGCGACACCAAAAGAAGTCTACGACGACGTTACATTCAGTAACGCAACTGATGGCGACATCGCACTTCGTTACATCGACGGATCTGCAAAGATCTACAACAAAGGTAAATTGAACGGTACAAAACTTTCAGACAAGATCATCTCAACTGGTACACCTATCGGATACGACACGCTTGGTAAAATCCCTGGTTGTAACGACTACTCTGGATACATTACATTCAAGATCACTGCTGACCAAGCAAACTTCGAACTGAAAAAAGAAGTTCGTGTCGCTGGTTCAACTGAATGGAAGGATAGCGTAAACGCGACTCCTGGTTCAACGGTTGAATACCAACTGACTTACAAGAACACAGGTACAACAAAGCAGAACAACGTCGTCCTAAAAGACACGCTGCCTGCAAACCTTGAATACACAAAAGATTCAAGTTTCCTAAAGAACGTTTCAAACCCAACACCTAAACTTCTCAGCAACAACTTGACCACAAGTACCGGCGTTAACATCGGTAACTACGATCCAAATTCTGTTGCATACGTGAAGTTTAGCGCCAAGGTAAACAGCAAAGAAGAACTCTTCTGTAAGCCTACTACCCTACGCAACGTTGCACGTGCTGAAACCAACAACGGCACAAAGCAAGACACTGCTGACGTTATCGTCAAGAGCAGCAAGCCTTGTGCTCCTGTCGTGAAGGACATCCAAGTCTGTGAATTAGCGACAAAGAAAATCATTTCAATCAAAGAAACTGCCTTCGATGCTAAAAAGCACTCAAAGAATCTTGCTGACTGTAAAGTCCCTAACAAGATCGATGTGTGTGAACTCGCAACTAAGACGATCATCAAAATCAACGAATCTGACTTTGACGCTTCAAAGCACTCAAAGACACTTTCTGATTGTGATGTTCCACCAGTAACTCCACCAACAACTCCTCCAGTAGAAGAGTTGCCACACACTGGTATGACAGAAAACATTGTTGCCGTTATTGGCCTTGGTGCCTTGATTGCCAGCGTTACGTACTACGTAGCCAGCCGTCGCGCATTGAACCAATAAAATAAGCCTGACCGCTTTCAACTGAAGCGATTCAGACAAAATAACCTCCGCCTAAAAACGGGGGTTATTTTTGGTATAATAAAAGCAATGGCTAATAAGCAGCGTAAAAAACGAAACAAAGTATACCGCGGCGTCGACGCAGCGGTGACTCGTCCTGTCGTCACAAAGATTACCGCCGCCAATCGATCAAAGGTCGGTCAATGGTGGTTTGATCACAAGCGTGTCGCCAAACCCGTTGCAATTGCATCAGGTGTTGGTGTCGCGATCGTGGTCATCATCGTCGAACTTGTCCGCATCGCTTCAGGCGCGTAGTTTAGGAATCGGCAAACGGAATCCGAAGGTACTGCCTTCGCCTTCCTTTGAATGGAAAATAATCTCGCCATTATGTGCATCGATCACCTTCTTAGCAAGGAACAATCCAACACCCGTACCATCAGGCCGTTGCTTGCGCGCGTTCGTTGCACGGAAGAACTTATTAAACAACTGTTCTTGCTCGGCATGCGGGACGCCGATCCCTGTATCCTTCACTGTAAATTCAACGTGATTCCCTACCACGGCTAGCTTAATGGCAATTGTCGAATTCTCTTTCGAATAGTAGATGGCGTTATCAGAGAAATTCATAATAACCTGCTGAATCTTATTCTCGTCCAAGTCCAGGAGCGGGAAGTTTTTCGGTGCCGTGTAGGTAAACTTCATTCCGCGAGCACTAGCGTTAGGCCCAAGCCCCTCAACTTCCTCCTCGATTGTTTTCGCCAGATCAACCGGGTGCCTATCGATAATGAACTTACCCGTCTGTAGACGTGACACATTTAGAAAATCACCGATTAATCGAACCATGCGTTCGCTACTAATAAACGCCTCTTGCAGTAAGTGTTTTTGCTCAGACGTTACTTTTCCGACGTCTCCATCCATAAGCATACTGACATATCCTTTAATACTGGTT
>Ga0247811_1000016_pt1 | contig 95747 bp, 97 predicted proteins | sample UWRJL134311R1_FD_189018 | JGI IMG/M metagenome (GOLD analysis project Ga0247811, IMG submission 189018) | Plant litter microbial communities from Arlington Agricultural Research Station in Wisconsin, United States - UWRJ-L134-311R-1 | ecosystem: Environmental > Terrestrial > Plant litter >...
GCGGCAGATGGGCGCTCAGCTCGCGCAGCAACCCCGCCGACGCCGGCTGATCGTTGACGAATGCCCGGCTGCCGCCGTCCGCCTTGACGATGCGGCGAATGATCAGCGGCTCGCCCGGTTCCAGCTCCAGCCCGTTCTCGGCCATCGCCGCGGCCACCCCGGGCGGCGCATCGAAGGTGGCGGCGACGCTCGCCTGCGCCGCGCCCTGCCGAACCAGCCCGCTGTCGGCGCGCGCGCCCAGCGCCAGCCCGAGCGAATCGAGCAGGATCGACTTGCCCGCGCCGGTCTCGCCGGTGAGCACGCCGAGGCCATCGCCGAACTCGAGATCCAGCGCTTCGATCAGCACGACGTCACGAATGGAAAGTGCGGTCAGCATCGGCGCCCCTCATACAGGAACGAACCGGCAACGGAACACCCTTGCAATGTTGGGCGTCGATGTCGCTCAACCAAGGGGGACGTGCTTCCGGCGAAGGCCGCAGCGGTGGCAGGCATGCGGGCTACGTGGCCACGCTCCGGCCTTCGCCGGAGCTCGGGCTGATGCGATAGCCTTGGCGCAAGGCATATGCTTGCAATGTTGGATTTCGCCTGCTGCACAGGGCCGTTCCGTCGGACGTGGCGGAGCCGCTCTTTGACTCGGTAGATCCCTGCTTTCAAGCGGCACCCGCAGGCATGGCGGCAAGCACCGTTCTCCCTCAGCGTAAGTTTACAAAATATCGCAACTTGCGTTACCTTAGCAGAGCGATCAGCTTCCCGCCGGCTTCGGCTGGACCGTCAGCTTGTCGCGATTGTCCTGCATCAGCTTGTAGGCATGCTCATACCAGTCGCTGCCCGGATAGTTGGCGCCGAGCACCGCGGCGGCCTTGTTGGCCTCCTCGGGCACGCCGAGCGCGAGATAGGTTTCGGTCAGCCGCATCAGCGCCTCGGGCACGTGCGTGGTCGACTGATATTTCTCGACGACGTTGCGGAAACGCAGCGAGGCCGAGAGCCAGAGGCCGCGGCCCTCATAGAAACGGCCGATCTCCATTTCCTTGCCGGCAAGGTGATCGCGGACGAGATCGACCTTCAACCGCGCGTCGGCGGCATATTTGCTGTTCGGATAGCGCCGCGTGAGCTCGCCCAGCGAATCGAGCGCCTGCTGAGTGATCTTCTGGTCGCGCGTCACGTCGCTGATCTGCTCGTAATAGCTGACGCCGATCAGATAATAGGCATAGGCCGCGTCACGGTTGCCCGGGTGGACCGCGAGGAAGCGCTGCGCAGACGAGATCGCCTGGGTATAATCCTTGCCGAGGTAATAGCTGAACGCACCCATCAGCTGCGCGCGGCGCGCCCACACCGAATAGGGATGCTGGCGCTCGACCTCGTCGAACAAGGCCGCGGCGAGCTTGTACTGATGCTTGTCGAGCCGTTCCTTGGCCGCGCCATAGAGCGTGCCGACATCGCGCGCGACATAGGGCATGTCACGCTTCGGACCATTTTTGGCGCAACCGGCGAGGGACAGCGCGGCAACGGCGACAAGCGCGAGCGCGAACGGACGGGTCGTGGGGATACGCATGGCGGGGGTCTTAGCCGAGCCGGGTGGCCGCAAACAATCCTTTTCGCGGCGGCATTGCGGCGGGACGCCCGCAGGCGAAATCGGCGGGGATCGCAGACAGGGCGAATGCGTTGCGCTACGGTGCAATGCAGCATGGGAGATTAGAGTGACGGCGACGCTTCTGCACACCCACCGTGTCGAGAAACCCTGGGGCCGCCACAATTTGTGGCCGGGCTTCCCCGATCCGGCGGCGGACGGCGATCCGGTCGGCGAGATCTGGTTCCAGACCCCCGGGGACGCCGCCCCCGACCTGCTGATCAAATATCTCTTCACGAGCGAGAAACTGTCGGTCCAGGTCCACCCCAATGACGAACAGGCGCATGCGGCCGGCCTGCCGCGCGGCAAGGACGAATGCTGGGTGATCCTCGCGGCCGAGCCCGATTCGACGATCGCGCTGGGCACCAGATACCCGACCGACCGCGAGACGCTGAAGGCGGCCGCGCGCGACGGATCGATCGAGGCCTTGCTCGACTGGAAACCCGTGAAGGCCGGCGATTTTTTCTATTCCGCCTCGGGCACGATCCACGCGATCGGCGCGGGGATCACGCTGATCGAGGTCCAGCAGAACAGCGAGACCACCTATCGCCTTTACGATTACGGCCGCCCGCGCGAACTGCATCTGGATGCGGGGATCGCTGTATCCGATCCGGTGCCGTTCGTGCCGCACCCGATGCCGGGCAAGGTGGCGGAGGGAAGGACGATCCTCGTCGAAGGGCCTAAGTTCGTGCTCGAGCGCTGGGGCGCCGGGCAGCGCGCTATGACGCTGCCCGAGGGCGAGACCGGCTGGCTGATCCCGATCGCCGGCGACGGCACCGCGGACGGCGTAGCCTGGCGCGCCGGCGAATGCCTGACGCTGGAGGGCACGTGCGAAATCCAGGCATCGGATGGCAGCGACCTGCTGTTCGCCTACCCCGGAACCACCCGGATTTGACATGAACGCATTGTAGTTTCAGGTTCACGAAACCGAGTCCCGCCTCGGTACGTTATCCCGGCACCTGCCAACTACAGGAGTCAGTCAATGCGTATCCTCTTTGCCGCCGCGATTGCCGCGGTGGCGCTTCCGGCCGTTCCGGCCATGGCCCAGAGTCCCCGCCAGGAATATCGCGAGAACGTCCGCGACGCCCAGCGCGAGTGCGAGCGCGACCTGCGCCGTGCCGACACGCGCCGCGAATATAACCGCGAGGCTCGCGATTGCCGCCAGGACCTGCAACAGGCCCGCAACGAATACTACCGCGACCAGCGCGACTGGAACCGCAGGGGCGCCCGCGATTGGCGGAGCTATCGCAACTATGATTATAATCGTCCCGCCTACGGCAACACTTATTATGCCGACGATTATTACCGCGACGGCCGCTATTATCAGGAACGCCGCCTGACGCGGAACGACCAGATCTATCGCGGGCGCGACGGGCGCTATTATTGCCGCCGCAACGACGGCACCACCGGCCTGATCATCGGCGGCGTCGCCGGCGGCCTGTTCGGTAACGCGCTGTCGAACGGCCGTAGCTCGACGATCGGCACGCTGCTGGGTGCGGCGGTCGGCGCCTCGGTCGGTGCTTCGATCGATCGCGGCAACGTGCGCTGCCGCTAACCAGCTTGCCACGCAGGCAGCGAAGGGGCCCGGTGCGAAAGCGCCGGGCCTTTTTGCGGCTTCGAACATGAACGAAATGTTATTTCAACGAAACGCAACAATATTGCGATGCCGCGAGTTATGCTTGGGTTAGTTCACTAATTCGAGGAAGCCTTTCATGCGTACTCCCTTCATTCTGGCGCTGATCGCGTCGGTCGCTATTCCCGCCGCTCCCGCCTTCGCGCAGAGCGTGCGTGCCGACGCCCGCGTCCAGACGTCGCAGGATCGCGACTATCGCGACGACCGTCGCGGCGGCTCGCGCGCCGACATGCGCCGCGCCTATGACCAAGACGTCGCAGAGGCGAACCGCGACTATCGCAACGATCTGCGCAACGCCCGTGGCAGCCGCGACCGCCGCGAAGCCAAGATGCGCTACGACCGCGCGCTGGCCGATGCCCGCAGCAATATGCGCAATGCGCGCTACGATCGCGACGACCGCCGTGGCGACCGCGGCCGCGACTGGAGCAGCTACCGCAACTATGACGAAAACCGTCTCGAGCCCGGCCAGACGGCCTATTACGCCGATCGCTATTACCGCGAGGACAACAGCTATCAGGAGCGCACCCTCGGCCGCGACGAGCGCGTCTATCGCGGGCAGGACGGACGTTATTATTGCCGCCGTTCGGACGGCACGACGGGCCTGATCATCGGCGGCGTCGCCGGTGGCCTGTTCGGCAACGCGATCTCGAACGGCCGCAACTCGACGCTCGGCACGTTGCTCGGCGCCGCCGTCGGCGCATCGGTCGGCGCGTCGGTCGATCGCAACAACAGCGACCGCAACAACGTCCGCTGCCGCTAACGCGGCTTGCCCAAGGCCAGAGAAGGGTCCGGTGCGAAGGCGCCGGGCCTTTTCCTGTTTAGAGGATGAAGCCGCCGAGCCAGAGGCGGACGCCGCCGACGACGAGCACGACCAGGTTGAGGTTCCGCCCGCCATTGCTGTCGGACATCGCGCCCAGCGCGGTGCCGAGCAGCGCCATCGGGATCACCAGATAGTTGAGCCATCCCAGCAAGGGGATCAGCGCAATCAGCATGACGGGCAAGGCGATGACGCCGATGAGGATCGAGAGAATGTTCAGCATGGCGCCTATATGGCGCGCAATGCGTGTGTTGGCAAGCTAATACACTTACGCAGCCAGCGGAATCAAAACCTCGTTGCGCCGAAGCGCCGCCGGTGTCAGCGGCGAATTGTAGAACGCGTGCTCGACCGGACCCGCGGCGCGGTGGCCATGGCTATGGATCCAGTGCCGCAGCTCATCCTCGTACGACGCCAGCGAATCGTCGTTGGCTTCCCCGGCGAAGCGCACCGCGGCGATGCGGCGCGCGGCGAGCGAGCGGATCGTGATCCCCTCCGCCGGCGCCGGCAGCGCCTCGGGGGTGAGCGTTGCGGGCATGACGAACCGGGTCCGCCAGCCACGTCCGTCGTCGTCGCCATCGGCGAGCATCGGCACGGTCATCTTGATCCGCTGCCCGGATGCCTTGCCCGAGATATAGTCGGCGAGCGCGAGGAAGCCGCGCGACAGGGCCGATTCGCGCAGGCCTTCGGAAACCGTCTCGGCCACCGTCAGCCGGGGATAATCGCGCACGCTGAACGCGCCGTCGCGCTCGACGGTGGCGAAGTCGGGCTCGTCGTCATGGCTGAGAAGCAGATAACCAAGGCCCGCGGCAACCGCGGCCGCAACCCCGGCACCGACCATCCTGACGTTGATCCGCATGACAATCCCCCTCGTCGTCCAACTGCCAACAACGCCGATTTCGCGATCCGGTTCCCGGCAAGGTTAACGCGATATTCGCGAGTTAACCCTTCTCCCCAACGCTTCCTTAACCTTCCTCGGCGATGACGATGCGCTCACAGGAGTGTGTGAATGTTGCGCCGTCTGGGTTTCATCCTGTTCGTATTCCTGCCGCTCGCGCTGGCCGCGTGCAGTGGCAACCCGGGCAATGACGGCGACGAGGCGACCAGCGCCAACCAGGTCGATCCCGCACTCGCCAGCGCGCTGCAGGATCAGATCATGGTCGATCCGGCGCTTAGCCAGCAGGCCAATGGCGACGCGATCCGCCCACCGGGCCAGCCCTATTCGGGCGGCGTCCCCGCCGACGGCGTCGCCGCGGGTGGCGCGGTCAAGGACGGCGACCTGATGCACGCACCCGCGCCGGTTCAGGCCGAAAAGAACAACGCGTCGAACGACGCGACCACGCTCGGCGGCCTCGCCGCGCGCCAGAAGGATGCGCGCACCGCGGGCTGCGCCGCCAATCTCCAATATGCCGCGGGCTGGGCCAATCGCCTGCCGGCGGACCTGCCGCTCTATCCGCAAGCCCGGGTCACCGAAGCCGCGGGCGCCGACAGCGGGCAATGTGCCTTGCGCGTCGTCAGCTTCTCCTCGCCGCAGCCGATGCAGGCGATGCTCGACTGGTATTACACCCGCGCCACTCGCGCCGGATACACGTCCGAGCATCAGGTCGACGGCGACGAGCACATCCTCGGCGGCACCCGTGATCGCGATTCGGGGGCGTATGTGATCTACATGACGGCGCGGCCGGACGGCGGCACCGATATCGACCTCGTCGCTAACAACGGGGTTTGATCCCTCTAAGCCCCTCCCCTTCAGGGGAGGGGTTGGGGTGGGGCCTATCCTCATGGGCATCGGTCTCGGTGAGACTGAGGCGCCCCACCCCAAGCCCCTCCCCTGAAGGGGAGGGGCTTAAGAAGCGCAAAGGTTCCCCTCACGGCCATTCCGCGCTAACCGCGCGCTATGTTCCATCTCCTCCTCGTGATGCTCGGCGGCGCCATTGGCGCCGGTGCGCGGCATTTGACCGGACGGGCGACGCTTGCGTGGTTCGGGCCGGGTTATCCGTGGGGGACGCTGGCGGTCAATCTGATCGGCGGCTTCCTGATGGGGATGCTCGTCGGCAATCTCGCGCGCTTCGGGCAAGGCGGCGAGCAATGGCGCCTGTTGCTCGGCGTCGGCGTGCTCGGCGGATTCACGACCTTCTCGGCCTTCTCGCTCGATACGATGCTGATGCTTCAGCGCGGCGACTGGCTGCCAGCGCTCGGCTATATCCTGCTGTCGGTTGTCGGATCGGTGGCCGCACTCGCATTGGGGCTGGGCCTCACGAAAGTGATCGCATGAGTACTGACGTCCGCCAGTTCATCGTCGCCGCCGACGATGACGGCATCCGCCTCGATCGCTGGTTCAAGCGGCATCTGCCCGACACCAATTTCAACCTGGTGTCGCGCTGGGCGCGCACCGGCCAGATCCGCGTCGATGGCGCCCGCGCCAAGCCCGGCGACCATGTCGTCCAGGGCCAGACGATCCGCGTGCCCCCGGCCGAAGCCCCCAAGCCCGACGCCGCGCCGCGCCCGAAGAAGGTCCGCGTAGAGCTGAGCGACGAGGAGAATGAGTTCGCCCAGTCGATGGTGATCCACAGCGATCCCCAGGCGCTGGTCCTCAACAAGCCCCCCGGCCTCGCGACGCAGGGCGGCACCGGCACCGACGAGCATGTCGATGGCCTGCTCGACGGGCTGCTGTACGATCTCGAGACCCGGCCCAAGCTCGTCCACCGGCTCGACAAGGACACCTCCGGCGTCCTCGTCGTCGCCCGCACCGCGCGCGCCGCCGCCTATTTCTCTAAGAGCTTCGCCAGCCGCACCGCGCGCAAGCTCTATTGGGCGCTCGTCGTCGGCGTGCCCGAAGTCGAGGACGGCTTCGTCGACCTTCCGCTCGCCAAGCAGCCCGGCACCGGCGGCGAGAAGATGCACGTCGATACCAAGGAAGGCCAGGCCGCGCGCACCCGTTATCGCGTCATCGAAGTCGCCGGCAACCGTACCGCCTGGGTCGAGCTCCAGCCGCATACCGGCCGTACCCACCAGCTCCGCGTCCATATGGCGGCGATCGGCCACCCGATCGTCGGCGACGGCAAGTACGGGATGCAGGAGGCGTTCCTGACCGGCGGGATCAGCCGCAAGATGCACCTCCACGCGCGCCGCATCCGTATCGATCACCCCGATGGCGGCAAGCTCGACGTTACCGCAGAGCTGCCCAGCCACTTCGCCGAATCGATGAAGACGCTGGGCTTCGACCTCAAGCTCGGCGAGCAGCTCCCGATGGACGACGGCCCGCCGCCGCTCAGCCGCGAGCAGAAAAAGGGCCTCGCCCGCGCCCACGCCAAGAACATCCGCAAGGAACGCCGCGGCGAACGGCGCGGCCGTGGCTCGTCCGAGCCGCGTACGAAACGCTGATGCACCCGAACGGGAAGTTTCGCTGGGAGGACCGCGACGCGATGCGCGCGTTCGTGCGCGAAGCGGGGTTCGGGGCGCTGTTCGCCGGCACGCCCGACGGGCCACGGGTGGCGCATGTGCCGGCGATCTTCCTCGACGACGACACGCTCGGGCTGCACGTCGCGCGCGGCAACGGCATCACCCGCCACCTCGACGGCGCGACGGCACTGTTCACGGTGCAAGGCCCCGACGCCTACATCAGTCCCGACTGGTACAACGAAGGTCCCGATCAGGTCCCGACCTGGAACTATGTCACCGTCGAGCTCGAAGGCCGGATGGTCCGCATGGACCGTGACGCGCTGGTCGCGCAGATCGACGCGCTCGGCCACGAGCAGGAAGCGCGCCTCGCGCCCAAGCCCGAATGGACCCGCGACAAGGTCGACCCGAAGCGCATCGACGCGATGCTGAACGCGATTGTAGGCTTCCGGCTGGAAATCACCGCCTGGCGCGGCACCCGCAAGCTGGGGCAGACCAAGGCCGAAGCCGCCCGCCTCGCCGCCGCCGACGCGCTCGAAGCGCAGGGCCGCCGCGCAATTGCCCACTGGATGCGGCACCCCGATTAGGTGTATGAGGACAGCATGACACCGGAAGACGCCCTCGCCCGCAAACGCTATTACATGATGATGGGCGTGAACCTGATCGCCGTCGCCGGCGCGGTGTTCGGGCTGGTCGTCGCCGGGCGATCGCACAGCACGACGGTGACCGTGCTCGGCGGCGCGATCGTCCTCTCGGCGCTGTACGTGATGGCCGTAGTCCCTGCCGCAATGGCGCGGCGCTGGCGCACCCCGCCCGAAGCATGAGGCGCTTCTGGAAAACCGTCACGGTCGAGCCGGGCAATGGCCTGGCCCTCGACGGAAAGCCGGTGCGCACCCCCGGAAAAGCGCCGCTTGCCCTCCCCACCCTTGTCCTCGCCGAGGCGATCGCCGAAGAATGGCGCGCAGTCGAAGGCAAGGTCGACCCCCGCGCGATGCAGCTCACCGGCCTCGCCAATGCCGCGATCGACCGCATCGCCCCCGCGCCCGAAGCCTTCGCCGCCGGCCTCGCGGCCTATGGCGAAAGCGACCTCCTCTATTACCGCGCCGAAGCCCCCGATCCGCTGATCGCGCGGCAGGAGGCGGCATGGGATCCCCTGCTCGATTGGGCCCGCGCCCGCTACGACGTCCATTTCGAAACCACCGCCGGCGTGATGCACCGCGCCCAGCCCGAGGCGACGGTCGCCCGGCTGGCGGCGGCGGTCGCGGCGCTCGACGCCTTCCGGCTCGCGGGCCTGTCGCCGGTGATTACTGTCAGCGGCTCGCTGGTCGCCGGTCTGGCCTTGCTCGAAGGCGCGGCGGATGCCGAAAGCGTGTGGCTGGCAGCGCAGGTGGACGAGGATTGGCAGGCCGAAATGTGGGGCGAGGACGCGCTCGCCACCCAGACCCGCGACGCCCACCACGCCGATTTCATGGCCGGCGCGCGCTTCCTGTCGTTGCTGTAGGTCCTTCCCACCCCGTTCGTGCTGAGCTTGTCGAAGCACTGCCCTCCTCATTGCGATGGCCAAGCGGAAAGCAGCCCTTCGACAAGCTCAGGGCGAACGGAGGGTAGGAATCACACGTCCTCGAGCGGCGGCAGCGGGATAAACAGTGCAAACACCGCCCCCGCCGCGATCCAGCTCACCACATCGGCCACGAACCTATAGATGAAATAGCCCCAGGGCGCATGGTTGAACACCGGCTGGCCGAAGTCGGTGTACCCCGCCACCGCCACCGCGAACAGCGCCACCAGCCGCATCCGCGCGCCGAAACCCATGTCCGCCGCGACCATCCGCAGCGCCAGCCCGGCCACGAACGCGCACGCGACCGCCAGCATCAGCCCCCACAGCAAGGCGAAGGTATCCATCCCCGGAAAGCCGCTGTTGGTGAAATGCACCATCGCAACCGGGCCATTGGCGTGGAGCACGCTGCCCGCGGTGGTGGCGGTCGAGGGGATGGCATAGACGCCGCTGCCGCTCGGCCCGATATTGGCCTTCAGCGCAGCCTGGACGATCGCGGCATTGGCGTCGGGCAGCACCGAGAGCGGGATCCAGCCGAGCAACGGCCCCCAGAAGATGAAGCCGACGACCCACATCGCCAGGCCACCCACCAGGCTGCCGAGCATTAGTCGCCGCATCGCCGTCTCCCTATTCGGATCTTACCTTGTTCAGCCCGCGGATGAAACCGATCAACCCCGTCTGGCGCGAGCGCTTGAGCCGCTCGGCCTTGAGGATATTGTGCACATTCTCGTAGCAGGCCTCGACATGGTCGTTGACCAGCACATAGTCATAGCCGTCCCAGTGGCTGACTTCGCTGGTCGCCCGGTCCATGCGCGCGTCGATGATCCGGGTGGCGTCGGTCGCGCGCTTGACCAGCCGGTCGCGCAGGATCGTCAGGCTCGGGGGCAGGATGAAGACGCGGACGACATCGCCCCCGGCGAGCTGAAAAAGCTGCTGCGCGCCCTGCCAGTCGATGTCGAACAGCACGTCGCGGCCCGCGGCGAGGATCTCGTCGACATGCGCCTTGGGGGTGCCATAGCGCTCGTCGAACACGTGCGCCCATTCGAGGAACTCGTGATTCGCCACCATCTCGCGGAATTTGTCGAGATCGACGAAGTGATAGTCCTTGCCGTCCACCTCGCCCGGGCGCGGGGGGCGCGTGGTGTAGGAAACCGACATCTCCAGATAGGGGTCGGCGGCCAGCAGCTTGCGCGCGATCGTCGATTTGCCGGCGCCCGAAGGCGATGACAGGACGAACAGGACTCCGCGGCGGCGGAACTTGTGCGGATCGCTTTCGGTCGGTGCGGCCATGGGCGCTACTGGCGTGGGAGCGCCCCCCGCGTCAAGCCGAGTCTAGACTCGCGGCGGGGGAGCACCGCGGAATCGCTTCTGCAGATAATGCATGCCGATCGCCGCGCCACCCGCGAGGATCGCCACCGGCAGCACGCGTTTGCCGATCGAATAGGCCGCGACTCCGGCAACCGCGCCCAGCGTACCGCCCTTGCCGTCCCGCCGGTCGATCTTGTTGCCGATCCAACCCGCGATTGCCTTGCCGATCATGAAATTCTCCTTTGCCCGCATAGCGCGGGAAAGGTGAGGAAGTTCCGGCATCTTAAGCCCCTCCCCTTCAGGGGAGGGGCTAAGAAGATTACCGTCCCACCATATCCTCGGGTCGCACGAACTTGTCGAAGGTCGCCTCGTCCACCAGCCCAAGCTCCAGCCCGGCTTCCTTCAGCGTCTGGTGCTTTTCATGCGCATATTTCGCGATCTTGGCGGCATTGTCGTATCCGATCGCGGGCGCGAGCGCGGTCACCAGCATCAGCGAACGATCGACCAGATCCTTGATCTGCGCCTCGTTCGCCTCGATCCCGTCGACGCAGCGCTCGGCAAAGCTGGTCATGCCCACCGCCATCAGGTCGATCGAGCGCAGCACGTTGGCGCCGATCAGCGGCATGAACACGTTGAGCTCGAAATGGCCCTGCATGCCGCCGACGGTGACCGCCTGGTTGTTGCCGATCACCTGCGCCGCGACCATCGTCAGCGATTCGCACTGGGTCGGGTTCACCTTGCCCGGCATGATCGAGCTGCCCGGCTCGTTGGCGGGCAGCGACAGCTCGCCAAGCCCCGAGCGCGGACCCGATCCGAGGAAACGGATGTCGTTGGCGATCTTGTTGAGCGCGACCGCCAGCGTGTTGAGCGCGCCGGAGAAGAACACCAATCCGTCCTTGGCCGCGAGCTGCTCGAACTTGTTGGGCGCCGGCTCGAATGCCATGCCGGCGATGTCGGAGATCGCCGCCGACATATCCTCGGCCCAGCCGGCCGGCGCGTTCAGCCCGGTGCCGACCGCGGTGCCGCCGATCGCGAGCTTGCGCAAATTGCCGTTCAGCGCGCCCTCGATCCGCGCCTTGCAGCTGATCAACTGGGCCGCATAGCCGGAGAATTCCTGACCCAGCGTCAGCGGCGTCGCGTCCTGCGTATGCGTACGCCCGATCTTGATGATGTGATCCCAGGCCTTGACCTTGGTCATCAGCGACTCGGTCAATTTGTCGAGCGCCGGGATCAGCGCATCGCGGGTCGCGCGCGCCGCGGCGACGTGGAGCGCGGTCGGGAAGCTGTCGTTCGACGACTGGCTCATATTGACGTGATCGTTGGGGTGCACCGGCGATTTGCCGCCCTTCATCCCTGCCAGCACGAAATTGGCGCGGCCCGCGATCACTTCGTTGACGTTCATGTTGGTCTGGGTGCCGCTGCCGGTCTGCCAGATCACCAGCGGGAACTGGTCGTCGAGCTTGCCGTCGACGATCTCCTGTGCCGCCGCTTCGATCGCGTCGGCGATCTTGGCATCCATGCCGTGCTTGCGGTTCACCCGCGCCGCCGCCTGCTTCACGATAGCCTGCGCATGGACGATGCCCAGCGGCATCCGCTCCTCGCTGCCGAACGGGAAATTCTCGATCGAACGCTGGGTCTGCGCGCCCCAATAGGCGGCGGCAGGCACTTCGATCGCGCCGATCGAATCGGTTTCGGTGCGGGTATCGGTCAATTCAGCCTCCGTGATTTGCGCAGGCCTCTAGCGGCTGATCGCGTAGCGCGCCATCCGCTCGTAATAGGGCCGCGCCGCCTCGGCGACCGGCTTGAACGCATCGGGCAGGTCGTCGAACCCGGCAATCCGCACCGGCGCGGTGAAGCCGGTCGAGCGCTCGACCGCGTCGTACCAGGCCGGCGCCCACACCCCGTCGCTGGCGCGGCGCCCTGCGGGCCAGGCCAGCATCTTCTCCGAAAACGGGATGCCGAGCAGCCCGCACAAAGCGCTCAACGCCCCGCGCGGATCGGCAAGCACATCGCTCCCCTCGATCACCGGCGGCGCGTTGCCCAGCCGATCGGCCTCGCAGTCGAAAATCTGGTTCTGCCGGACCACCCCGATGTCCTCCAGCGTCACTACCGTCCGCTTCGCGGCATAGGACGCCAGCACCTGCTCGGGCGGGCGGATCAGGAACGCGTTGGTGCAACCCGCCATCCACTCCAGCCCGAAATCGGGCAGCATGTGATGGCACATCTGCTTCTGGTACCAGATCGGGCTGGCCGCCTCGCCCGCCATCGCCTCGGCCACCACCCGCCAGTCGGTCGGCTGCGACGCCAGCACTTCGTCGCGCATCGGATGATCCGCGCCGGTCTCGGCAAGGAACGCGGCGTAGAAGGGCTCGTCGCTAACTTCGGTATCGTCGCGATTCTCGAATGCGCGCATCATCGCGGTGGAGATATTGCGCGGCCCCGACCACATGGCGATCCTGATCGTCATACGAGGCGGTTCGCCGCGGCATCCGCGTCCTTCATCGCCGCATAGGCCGCCGCAACCCGCAGGGTAACCGGGCCGTTGATCGCAATCCCCCGTCTGTCGATCTCGCGCACTGCGGTCACCCCGCCCATCGTCCCCGTGACGAACGCCTCCTCGGCATCGGAAAGATGCGACAGCGCGAAGTCCCCCTGCGCGATCGGCGCCGCACCCCCCCGGCACGCGGCGATCACATTGCTCCGCGTAATCCCGTTGAAACAATAGACATCGCCGCTGGTGAACACCGTCCCCGCCTTCACCCAGAAGAAATTGGTCGCGTTGCAACTCGCCACATTGCGGTGCGGATCGAGCATCAGCGCTTCGTCCGCCCCCAGGTCGATCGCCTCCAGCAACGCCCGGATCAGGTTCAGCCGGCTGTGCGAATTGAGCCGCATGTCGAACACGTCCGGCCCCGAAGCCCGCGTCGGCACCGTCGCCAGCTTCAGCCCCGGCCCGGGCACGCTGGCCTTATACTCGGCGGTGATCGCAATCGTCGCGCGGCCCAGCGCATTGCGCGGATCCTGGTTGATCGAGGCCTTGCGCCCCCGCGTCACCATCAGCCGCAAATGCCCGCCATCGGTCATGCCGTTGGCGTCGAGCAGCCGCTTCAGCACGGCGACCAATTCCGCCCGCGACAGCCCCACGTCGATCCGGATCGCCGCCGCCCCGGCATAGAGCCGGTCGAGATGCGCATCGAGGAACAGCAACGCGCCCTTATGCAGCCGCAACCCCTCCCAAACCCCGTCGCCCATCCCGAATCCGGCATCGAAGATCGAGACCTTGGCTTCCTCGGTCGGGACCAAGGCGCCGTCGAGATGGACGAGCAGATTCGCGTTGCGCGGATCGGGGGCGAAGTCCTGGCTGCCGGGCATGGCCGCACCCTAACCGCCTATTCGGCCAGCACCAGCCCCGCGCCCTCCAATATATAGCCGGCGTAGCGATAGTCGCGGATCGCCGCGATCTCCCCGCCGCGCCAGTCGATCCGCATGAAATACGCCGCCTGGGCGGGATGGTGGGTGAACACCGCAATCACTTCGCTGCCATCGGCCAGATGCGCCGGAGCCAGCCGAACCTCGGGAATCCCGGCGTAGATCGTGAAGAAGTGGCCGACATCGCGGCTGCCGTTGCGCTCGGGATGCGTCGCCTGCACCAGCCGCACGTCCTCGGCCAGCAACGCCCGCAACGCATCCCAGTCGCGCCCGTTGAACAGCGCCGCAAACCGCGCGCCCTCCGCCGACGCCGCCCGCGCCACCCGCGGCTCGGGCGGCGCGGCGTTGATCGCGCGCAACTTCGCCCGCCCCCGGCTGAGCACCGCCTTCACCGCATCCACGCTCAGATCGAGCAGATCCGCAATCTCCTGCAGCGAATGCCCCAGCACATCCTTCAGGATCACCGCGCTGCGCTGAACCACCGGCACCCGCACGAAGCGCGAAACCGCCGTGTCCACCGCTTCGCGCCGCAGCAGCGCCTCGTCCGGGTCGTCCTCGCCGGCCACGTCCAAGGCCGCTTCGATCGGCTCGCCCCGCCTCACCGCCTGCCGCCGCAAATGATCGAGCGCCCGGTTATGCGCGATGCGGAACAGCCAGGGCCGCAGCGGCACGTCCGCATCCAGCCCATCGGCAGCGGCGAGCGCGCGCACCACCACGTCCTGCACCACGTCCTCGCCATCGAACACCGATCCCGTAAGCCGCGCACAATAGCGATGCAGCGCGGGCCGGACCTCGCCCAGCATCGCCTCCACCCGCGCCCGGCCATCCGCGTTCAAGCAGCCGCCTCCAGCACCGTGATCCCGCTATCCCCGCCCAGCCCGAAGGCGCGGTCGTCCGCATATCGGCCGTCGGCCAGCAATGTCGCGAGATGCTCGCCATATTTCCGCGGCGGCAGCGGCGCCCCGAAGCCCGCAAGGAATTGCTCCACGCTGATCCCGCGTTTCGCGCTATACGCCGCCGCCCCGGCCTCGCCGATCCCGGTGCCGCCGATCATCTGGCGCGGCACCACGGTCTGGAACCGGATGCCCAGATTGCGCTCGGCCGAAATCCCGTCGGCGTAATTCGCCATGATCCACAGCATACGTTTCGCGCCCGCATAGCCGCCGGACATCGGCGAACCCGAAAGCGCCGCTCCGCTCGAACTCACCAGCACCCGACTGCCCGGCGCCAGCGGCGTGCCCAACGCCGCCTGCATCCAGTACAGCCCGGCCTTCACGTCCACGTCCCAGACATTGCCGAACGACTCCCAGCTCTGCTCGTCGAGCGCGGCCATGCTCGGCGCGGCGCCCGCATTGAGCGCCAGGATCGCCGGCCGCACCTCGGACAGGATCCGCACCGCCGCCGCGCGATCGGTCACGTCGGCGGAAATGGTCGCAACTCCCAGCCGCCGCGCGACGGCATCCAGATCGGAGGCGGTGCGCGCGACGACGGTCACCTTCGCCCCGCGATCGACCAACGCCTCGACCAGCCCGAGGCCAAGCCCGCGGCTGCCGCCGGTGACGAGTGCGGTTCGATTGTTCAATTCCATGATCCGGGCTCCAGTTGCTTGCCCGATCATGACGTTTCAGCCTCGCGAAAAGAGTCGCGGCTATTTCTTCCGCTTGAAATCGACCGAGACGACGTTCGACCCGTCGTCCGCCGGCTTGGCGCTCGGCCCGTCGTTTTCGGCGATCTCGTGCGGCTCGGGGCCGTCGGGGCCCTCCTGCGCCTGGAAGCGCAGCTCGAAATTAACCGCGGGATCGTGGAAACCGGTAATCGCCGAGAAGGGGATCGTCAGGATCGCCGGCACCTGGTTGAAGCTCAGCCCCACCGAGAAGCGCTCGTCATCGACCTTCAAATCCCAGAACCGGTGCTGCAGGACGATGGTCATCTCGTCCGGAAAGCGCTCGATCAGCCGCTGCGGGATGTCGACGCCCTGCGCATGCGTCTTGAAGGTGATGTAGAAATGATGGCTCCCGGGCAGCGCCTGGGTCGCCGCGACCGTCCCCAGCACCCGGCCGACCACGGCGCGCAGCGCCTCCTGGACGATCTCGTCATAGGGAATCATGCTGTCTGGTACGCTGGCGGTCATTTGTCTGGACTAGCGGCTCACGCCCAAGGGTCAAGATTGCATGGGGCCACGATGGCGCTATGGGGACCAGATGCGCACCGCCACGATCAGCCGCAAGACCAGCGAGACGAGCATCGACGTGACCGTCAATCTCGACGGCAGCGGCGAATATGCCATTTCCACCGGCATCGGCTTCTTCGATCACATGCTCGAGCAGCTTTCGCGCCACTCGCTGATCGACCTCAACGTGAAGACGGTGGGCGATCTCCACATCGATCAGCACCACACCGTCGAGGACACCGGCATCGCCATCGGCGAGGCGGTGGCGCAGGCGCTTGGCGACAAGAAGGGCATCCGGCGCTACGCCGACGCGCTGTCGCCGATGGACGAGACGCTGACCCGCGTCGCCATCGACATTTCCGGCCGCCCGTTCCTTATCTTCAAGACTGAATTCAGCCAGAAGCGGCTCGGCGAGATGGACACCGAAATGTTCGAGCACTGGTTCCACAGCTTCGCGCAAGCCGCTGGAATCACGCTGCACGTCGAGACGCTCTACGGATCGAACAACCACCATATCGCCGAAAGCGCGTTCAAGGGCCTCGCCCGCGCGCTACGCGAAGCGGTGGAGATCGATCCGCGCAAGGCCGGGGTGATTCCCTCCACCAAGGGCGTGCTGTGACTCTGCCAAAGGGCAAGAAGGCATGACCGTCGCCCTCATCGATTACGGCGCGGGCAATCTTCATTCGGTCCACAATGCGCTCAAGGCGGCGGGCGCCCCAAACATAGCCGTGACCGCCGATCCCGATGCCGTGCTGAAAGCGGACCGCATCGTCCTGCCCGGCGTCGGCGCATTCGGCGCCTGCGCGGCGGGGCTGCGCGCGATCCCCGGTATGGTCGAGGCGCTCGACCGGCGCGTACGGCAGGAGGGCGCCCCGTTCCTCGGCGTCTGCGTCGGCATGCAGCTGATGGCCGATCGCGGCGAGGAACTCGGCACCCACGATGGCCTCGGCTGGATCGCCGGCACCGTTCGCGCGATGCCCCCCGCCCCCGGGGTCCGCATCCCCCATATGGGCTGGAACGACGTGATCCCCGCGCAGCCGCACCCGCTGATCCATGCCGGCGAAGCCTATTTCCTCCACAGCTTCGCCTTCGACGGCGCGGACGTGCTGGCGACCACCGAGCATGGCGGCCCGGTCACCGCCGCGATCGCGCGCGACAATATGGTCGGCGTCCAGTTCCACCCCGAGAAGAGCCAGCGCTTTGGGCTGGCGCTGCTGGAGAGGTTCCTCGAATGGCGGCCCTGATCGTCTTCCCCGCCATCGACCTCAAAGGCGGCCAGGTCGTGCGCCTCGCCGAGGGCGATATGGACCGGGCGACCGTCTATGGCGACGATCCCGCCGCGCAGGCCTCGGCATTCTCGGCGGCGGGGGCGGATCACCTCCATGTCGTCGATCTCGACGGCGCCTTCGCGGGCGAATCCGTCAATGGCGGCGCGGTCGCATCGATCCTCCAGGCGTTCTCCGGCAGGGTCCAGCTCGGCGGCGGCATCCGCACGCGCGAGTCGATCGACCGCTGGCTCGATCTCGGCGTCGCCCGCGTGGTAATCGGCACCGCCGCGCTCGAAAGCCCCGATCTCGTCCGCGCGGCCGCCCGGGACCATCCCGGCGCGATCGTCGTCGCGGTCGATGCGCGCGACGGCTTGGTCGCGACGCGCGGCTGGGCAGATGTGTCCACCGTCGCGGTCGCCGATCTCGCCCGCCGCTTCGAGGATGCCGGTGTCGCGGCGCTGCTGTTCACCGATGTCGGACGCGACGGGCTGCTCAAGGGCTGCAACGTCGAAGCCACCGTGGCGCTGGCGCGTGCGGTCTCGATCCCCGTGATCGCCAGCGGCGGGGTTACCGATGTGCGCGATATCGAAGCGTTGCGCGGCCACGTAAGCGACGGCATCGAAGGCGTGATCACCGGCCGGGCGCTCTATGACGGGCGTCTCGGTTTGGGCGAAGCGATCGAGGCGGCGCGGTGAGGTCGCTTTCATCGCTCCCCTCCCGCTTGCGGGCGGGGCTGGGGGAGGGCCTGTCATCTCAAATCCGTCGCCAGGGGATGGCCCCTCCCCTAACCCCTCCCGCAAGCGGGAGGGGGATTTGACCGTCCGCGCCCGCGTCATCCCCTGCCTCGACGTGTCCAACGGCCGCGTGGTCAAGGGCGTCAATTTCGTCGATCTGATCGATGCCGGCGATCCGGTCGAGCAGGCCCGCGCTTATGATGCCGCCGGGGCCGACGAGCTCTGCTTCCTCGATATCGGCGCCAGCCACGAGGGTCGCGACACCATCGTCGACGTGGTCCGCCGCACCGCCGAGGTGTGCTTCATGCCGCTCACTGTCGGCGGCGGGGTGCGCAGCGTCGAGGACGCCCGCGCATTGCTGCTCGCCGGGGCCGACAAGGTCGCGGTCAATTCCGCCGCGGTCCACCGCCCCGAAGTCGTCGCCGAAATCGCCGAGCGGATGGGCAGCCAGTGCGTCGTCGCCTCGATCGACGCGCGCCGCAGCGGCGATCGCTGGGAAGTCTTCACCCATGGCGGCCGCCGCGCCACCGGCATCGACGCGGTCGCGCACGCGCTACGCCTCGCCGAACTCGGCGCGGGCGAATTGCTCGTCACCTCGATGGACCGCGACGGCACCCGCGACGGCTACGACCTCGAGCTGATCCGCACCATCGCCGACCAGGTGACGGTTCCGGTCGTCGCCAGCGGCGGCGTCGGCAATCTCCAGCACTTGGTTGAAGGTATCCGCGACGGCCATGCGTCGGCGGTGCTCGCCGCCTCGATCTTTCACTTCGGCGAAGCGAGCATCGCCGACGCCCATGCCGCGCTGGCGGCTGCGGGAATTCCGGTCCGGGCTTAACGATTTGGCGAACCCGCCGCGCTACACCCACCCGATGCTCCGCTTCGCCCTACTCCTGATGATCGCCGCCCCGGCCCTTGCCGAGGAACCGCCGCACACCGGCGTGGCGGGCACGCGATCGATGCCCGAGCTCTCAGACTTCGCCTTGTTCGGCGTAGCGGCCGCCGGGGTGTGGTTCGTCCGCAGCCGGATGCGCGCGCGCTTCCGCAAGGCCAAGGATTGACACCAGACGCAGGCTCAAGCAGCCCGCGATCATGGACGCATTAGACCGCCTCGAAGCCACCATCCGCGAGCGCCGCACCGGCGACCCCGACACCTCCTATGTCGCGAAGCTGACCGCCCGGGGCCGCGCCAAGATCGCCCAGAAGCTCGGCGAGGAAGCCGTGGAAACCGTCATCGCCGCGCTGGGCGACGACAAGGCCGCGCTCACCGGCGAGGCCGCCGACCTCGTCTTCCACCTGCTTGTGCTGCTCGCCGACGCCGGGGTGAGCCTCGACGATGTCCGCGCCGAACTGACCCGTCGCGAAGGCGTGTCGGGCATCGCCGAAAAGGCCGCACGCGAACGATAGGGAGGAGAAACAATGCTCTGGCTACCCTTGCTGGCGATGCTCGCCGGCCCCGCACTCCAGGATGCCCCGCCCGCCACGCCGGTCGCCACGGTCGCGGACACCCCCGAAATGGCGCAGGCGCGCGCCAACAAGCCGCTGATGAAGGCCGGCCCCAAATTCGTCTCGGGGCCCAGCGCACATGAGGCCTTCCCGGAAGCCGCGCGCGCGGCGGGCGCGCACGGCAAGGTCTTGATCTCGGGGATCATCGGCGCCGACGGCAAGTTTCTCCAGCCCATCGTCGCCATCGGCAGCCGTTCGGCGCTGCTCGACGCCGCCGCGCTCGCCGCCGCCCAGGCTTCGGTCTTCGAGCCCGCCAGGGACGCCGCGGGCAACGCGATCGCGGTGCCGGCGACGGTGCCGTTCGAATTCAGCGGCGCGCGCTCGCCCGGCAAGGGCGGCGGCGTGCTGCGCTACACCTGCGGCCAGTTCGCCCGCGATCAGGATTGGTGGGCGGCAAACTGGCCCGAGACCGAGCATGACGAGCTGTACACGATGACGCTGGGCGTGATGGTCATTCAGGGCGGAATGAACCTCGAGACGATCCAGCGCGCCACCCGCGACCTCAAGAAGCATTGGCCCGAAGCGATCGAGGCATGCCGCAAAAAGCCCGACGCGCTGCTCGTCGACGTGCTGCCCGAGGGCAAGGCGATGCGCGCGCTCGCCGAGCGCGACAGATAAGGACCGGCCATGCCCATCGACGCCACCCAGCCCTATGACCCGAGCAACATCTTCGCGAAGATCCTGCGCGGCGAAATCCCGTCGAAGAAGGTGTACGAGGACGACCACGCCCTCGCCTTCCACGATATCAATCCGGTTGCTCCGCACCACATCCTCGTGATCCCCAAGGGCGCCTATGTCTCGTGGGACGATTTCTCGGCGAAGGCGTCCGAGGCCGAGATCGCCGGCTTCGTCCGCGCGGTCGGCCATGTCGCGCGCGAGGCCGGGTTCGTCGGCGCGGGCTATCGCCTGCTCGCCAATGCCGGGACCGACGCGGGGCAGGAAGTCCCCCATCTCCACGTCCACATCTTCGCGGGCAAGCCGCTGGGGCCGATGCTGGCTCGATAAACTATTGCCTCCACTCGATTTGCGGCTAGGCTTCGTGCCAACGAAAACACTGGGGACGCGTCCCCGGCCATTGGGGGAACATTGATGGCATCGGCACCACCCAAAAAGAGCATTATCGGGCGCATGTTCGCCCGAAAGAGCATCGCGCAGGTCCAGCGGGAAACCGCGAACAGCGAGCTCAAGCGCACGCTGGGCAAATGGAACCTGCTGCTGCTCGGCATCGGCTGCATCATCGGCGCGGGCATCTTCGTGCGCACCGGCAGCGCCGCGGCGCTCCATGCCGGCCCGGCCGTGCTGCTGTCGTTCGTCGTCGCCGGCGTGGTCTGCGCCTTCGCGGGGCTCTGCTATGCCGAGCTTAGCTCGACCCTGCCGGTCTCCGGCTCGGCCTACACCTATGGCTACACTACGCTCGGCGAATTCGTCGCCTGGGTGATGGGGGTGCTGCTGTTGCTCGAATACGGCATCGCCGCCTCGGTGGTGGCGGTGGGCTGGGCGGGCTATGTCGTCAGCCTGCTCCACGATTTCGGGCTGGTGATCCCGCCCCAATTCACCGGCCCGGCGGGCTACACGCTGATGAAGGACGGCGCGGCGGTGCTGGTCGACGGGCACACCGTCACCACCATCTTCAACCTGCCCGCCTTCCTGATCTGCATGGCGCTCGCGGTGCTGCTGGTGATCGGCGTGTCCGAATCGGCCAAGGTCAACAACGTCATCGTCGCGATCAAGGTGAGCGTGCTCACCGCCTTCATCGTCGTCGGCGGGCTGATCGTGATCAGCCACTTCGGCGAGCTTTCGGCCAAGAACTGGGTGCCGTTCATCCCGCCGTTCGATGCCGCCGCGAACAAGGGCGAGGGCGCATACGGCTTCGACGGCATCATGCGCGCCGCGTCGATCGTGTTCTTCGCCTATATCGGCTTCGAGGCGGTCTCGACCGCGGGACAGGAAGCGAAGAATCCGGGCAAGGACATGCCGTTTGGCATCATCGGATCGCTGATCGTCTGCACCGTGATCTACATGCTGGTCGCCGCGATCATGACCTTGCTGGTGCCCTATCAGTCGCTCAACGTGCCCGATCCGGTCGCGGTGGTGGTCGACAGCTTCGGCCCGCAGTGGGCTTGGCTGGCCAAGACCATCAAGATCGGCGCGATCATCGGCCTCACCTCCGTGGTGCTGGTGCTGATGTATGCCCAGACGCGCATCTTCTACACGATGGCGCGCGACGGCCTGCTGCCCAAGGTCTTCTCGACCGTGCATCCCAAGTTCAAGACGCCGTGGGTCAACACGCTGCTGGTCGGGCTGCTCACCGCGGTCGCGGCGGGCTTCTTCGACATCAACGTGCTGGGTGACATGACCTCGGTCGGCACGCTCGCCGCCTTCGCGATCGTCTGCCTCTCGGTGATCTACCTGCGCCGTTCGGCGCCGGATCTGCCGCGCGGCTTCAAGGTGCCCTTCTATCCGGTCACCCCGATCCTCGGCATCCTCTCCTGCGCCTATCTGATCTACAGCATCCCCTGGGACGTGCTGAAGTTCTTCCTCTGGTACATGCTCGGCGGGGTGGTGATCTACTTCCTCTACGGCATCTGGAATTCGAACCTCCAGCGCGACCAACTGCAGGACGCCGGCCCCGACATGGGCGAGTTCCCGGCGCCGGTGGGCGAGCAGCCCTGAGGCTGGGGTCCACGCTGGAAATGAAGAGGGCCGGGGGAAACTCCGGCCCTTTTCCCGGGAAGTTGGTAAGGACGACCTGACCGGGAGCTGAGAGCACGATGCGATATATTGCTTTTGTCCTATGGATGGCCCTCGCGGCCCTTGGCGCGACCCCCGCCAGCGCGCAGCCCTATGCCGTCATCGATATGCACTTCCACGCCGATTTGCCGGACGCGGAGGGGCCGCCGGGCGCCAAGGCCTGCGCGCCCTATCGGGAGTGGGCGCCGCGAGACCCGGGCAAGCCGATCGACGCCTACCTTGACTGGTTCACCTTGCATCCCACCTGCCCGCGCGCACTCACCGCGCCCAGCAATGCGGCAGCCCTGCGCGACCAGGGGATCGCGATGCTCAAGCGGTACAATGTCCTGGCGCTGGCCGGCGGCGACGCCGCTACCGTCGCGGACTATCGCAGCCATGCCGCCGGCCGCATCCTCCCCGCGATCGGCTTCGGCGGCAATGGCGAATTCCCGTCGATCGCCGCGCTCCGCAAGCTGCACGGCGAAGGCCGGCTCACGGCGCTGAGCGAGATCACCACCCAATATGCCGGGATCGCTCCGGACGATCCGCGCCTCGAACCCTATTTCGCGCTCGCCGAGGAGCTCGACATCCCGGTCGGCATTCATCTCGGCCCCGGTCCGCCCGGCACGGCCTATTTCGCCACGCCGAACTATCGCGTTTCGGCGGGCGATCCGTTCCGGCTCGAGAGCGTGCTCGTCCGCCATCCGCGCCTGCGCATCTATGCGATGCATGCCGGCTGGCCGATGGGCGACGCGATGATCGCGATGCTGTTCGCGCACCCCCAGCTCTACGTCGACGTCGGCATCCTCGACTGGGCGTACCCCGAAAAGGATTTCTACGCCTATCTCCGGCGGCTGATCGACGCGGGGCTGGAAAGCCGCATCCTGTATGGCTCGGACAATATGGTCTGGCCGGATGCCATCGCGGTCTCGATCGAACGAATCCGCAAGGCGCCGTTTCTCACCCGCCGTCAGAAGCAGTTGATCCTCCACGATAATGCGGCGCGCTTCCTGCGGATCGCTGGGTGATACGCGCCGGCGCGCCACTTAGCGCGCGATGACATGAAGTTGATCCATAACCACCCCGTTCGTTTCGAGCGTAGTCGAGAAAACGAGACTGGGTACTGCGTGGCGGTTTCTCGACTACGTTCGAAACGAACGGGTGTGTAACGTCATCCCACCCACTCTATTCACAAATTGGATTTCGCCTGCTCCAACCTGAGCGATGAAACGCCAGCGAAACTCCGAATCTTGCCAGCGTCGCGCGCCAGCCGCGCGGACGTCGCAACAGTGTCGCGTCGCAGTCGCCGGGCTGGCGCATGCACGTCAAACATCCGGCGCGTACCCGGCACGCGATAGCCGCGTACCTGGCGCGCGACTGTCGCAAAGGTGTCGCATCGCGGGCGCGTCCCCGCGGCGTCTCCAGCGCATCGGCCGGAAACTCGTGTCGAATGGTCAACTAAGTCAATCGACGGCCCGGACTTTACCCCAGCGCGGCCGCCGCCAGCGCCTTCAGATCGCCCTCGGGCCGTGCGCCATAATGCTGGATGATCTCCGCCGCGCCGATCGCGCCGAGGCGCAGCGAAGCCTCGATGCTCAGCCCCTTGGCCTGCCCGTGCAGGAAGCCCGCGGCGAACAGGTCGCCCGCGCCGGTGGTGTCGACCAGCCGCTCGATCGGCGCCGCGCCCACTTCGATGCGGTCCGTGCCGGAAAGTGCCATCGCGCCATGCTCGCCGCGCGTCACCACCAGCAACGGCACCTTGCCGTGAATGTGGGCGACGGCGTCCTCGAAGCTTTCATGCTCGCAAAGCGCCAGCAATTCGCTCTCGTTGGCGAACAGGATGTCGATCATCCCGTCGGCGATCAGCGTGCGGAAATCGTCGCCGTGGCGCGAGATGCAGAACACGTCGGAGAGCGTAAAGGCGACCTTGCGGCCGTTGTCGCGCGCAATCTGGATCGCCCGGCGCATCGCCGCGCGCGGCTCCTCGGGGTCCCACAGATAGCCTTCGAGATAGAGGATCGCGCCGCTGGCGATCAGCGCTTCGTCGATCGCGGCGGCGGGCAGGAACTGCGAGGCGCCGAGGAAGGTGTTCATCGTCCGTTGCCCGTCGGGCGTGACGAAGATCAGGCAGCGCGCGGTGGTGGGATCGCCGGCGCGGGTGGCGGTGTCGAAATCGACGCCCGCGGCGCGAATGTCATGCGCGAAGACCGTGCCGAGCTGATCGTCGGCGACCTGGCCGATGAAGGCGCACTTGCCGCCCATCGCCGCGATGCCCGCGACCGTGTTCGCCGCCGAACCGCCCGATACTTCGCGGCCCGGACCCATCTTGGCATAGAGCGCATCGGCTTCGGCGGGCGAGAACATCAGCTGCATCGAGCCCTTGGTAACGCCGATCTCCTCGATGAAGGCATCGTCGGCCTGCGCGAGAATATCGACGATCGCATTGCCGATCGCGACGACGTCATAGGTGGGTTGGGTCAACGAAACGCTCCAATAAGGTTGCGCCCACCCCGTACGGACAGGCAAAGGGGAGCGCAATGATCCAGGCGTTCTTCCTTTCGATCGGGCAATTGCTCGACAGGCGTGTCGCCGGCGTGTTCCTCAAGTCGCTCGCGCTGACCCTTCTGGTGTTCGCGGGCGCGGCGGTGGGGATCTGGTTCGGGATGCACCGGCTCGCGCAATCGCTGGCCGCATGGCTGGGCGGCGGGCAATGGGCAAGCGACGTGGCCGATATCGCCGCGATCGTGCTGATCCTGCTCGCGCATTGGGTGCTGTTCCGCGTGATCGCGATCGGCGTGATCGGCATCTTCGCCGACGAAGTGGTCGAGGCGGTCGAGGCGAAGCATTATCCCGGCGCCTATGCCAATGCCCGCCACGTGCCGGTCGCGCGGTCGCTCCGGATGGGGCTGGGATCGGGGCTGCGCGCGATCCTGATGAACCTGCTCGCGGCGCCGGTCTATCTGATCGCCTTGCCCGCCGCGCCGTTCGTCTTCTTCATCGTCAACACCTGGCTGCTCGGCCGCGACCTCGGCGATATGGTCGCGGTTCGCCATATGCCGGCCAAGGATCTGGCACGCTGGCGGCGGCGCACGCGTTTCCGCCGGTGGATGTTGGGCGGGGTGGGCACTGCCTTGTTCCTCGTGCCCGGGCTCAACCTGCTCGCCCCGATCATCGGCGCGGCGATGGCCGCGCACGCCTTTCACCTGAGGAAACGACCATGAGACTGATCGCGCTGGCCGCGCCTTTGCTGCTCGCCGGCTGCGGATCGGGCGAAGGGCAGGTCGCGCGCCCGGCCCGCGCCGCGCATCCGATCCCGATCCCCGTCGCGCCCACCGCGCTCGCCGCGGGCGTCAACCGCGTCCAGGGCCAGAACGCCGCGCGCCTGATCGCCCAGTTCGGCACCCCGCGGATCGACCTGCAGGAAGGCACCGCCCGCAAGCTCCAGTTCGCCGGCCCGATCTGCGTGCTCGACGCCTATCTCTACCCCCAGGGCCGCGGCGAAGCCCTGGTCACCCACATCGACACCCGCCAGCGCGACGGCACCCCGATCGACCAGGCAAGCTGCGTGCTGGCGTTGGCGCGGCGACCCTAGATGCGCCACTCCGCCTGCACGTCGGTATCGCGTTCGCCCGCACCACGCACGATCCGCTCTTCTGACCAACGCTCACCATCCAGCCGCCGCAAAGCCCACACCGCAGCGCCGCGCACCTCCGCCGCGGGATCGCCGAGCAGCGCCGCAACCGGATCGACCAATGCCAAGCTCCCGCTATTCCCGGCCGCGATCAGGCAGTTCCGCATCATTCGGTCCCGCCCGATCCGCTTGATCGGCGACCCCGAAAACACCTGCCGGAACCCCACATCGTCGAGCGCCAGCAGATCGGCCAGCTCGGGCGCGGTAAGCTCGGCTCGCGGCACGAAGGCAAGGTTGGCCTGCGCCGCCGCCGCGAACTTGTTCCACGGGCACACCGCCAGGCAATCGTCGCAGCCATATATCCGGTTTCCCATCGCCTCCCGGAATTCCGCCGGGATCGGCCCTGTATGCTCGATCGTCAGATACGAAATGCACCGCCGCGCATCGAGCCGGAAGGGCGCGGGAAAGGCATCGGTCGGGCAAGCGCTCAGGCACGCGCTGCACGCCCCGCAGGTCTGCTTCCCCGCCGCATCCGGCGCCAGCTCCAGTGTCGTGTAGATCGCCCCGAGGAACAGCCAGCTGCCATGCGATTTGCTGACGAGGTTCGTATGCTTCCCCTGCCACCCCAGCCCCGCCGCCTCGGCAAGCGGCTTCTCCATCACCGGCGCGGTATCGACGAACACCTTGATATCGGCCGGCGCCATCTCGACCAGCCAGCGCCCCAGCGCCTTCAGCGCCTTCTTGACCGTGTCGTGATAATCACCGCCCTGCGCATAGACCGAGATCCGCCCCACCTCGCCCGCATCGGCCAAAGCCAGCGGATCGACGGCAGGCGCATAGCTCATCCCCAAAGCGATCACCGATCGCACTTCGGGCCACAGCCCCGCCGGACTCGCCCGTTGATGCGCCCGCTCCTCCATCCAGATCATCGACCCGTGCGCGCCGCTCGCCAGCCACTCGCGCAACCGCTCGCCCGCCTTGGGCGCCGCATCCGCCCGCGCGATCCCGCTTGTCGCGAACCCCAATTCCCGGGCTTTGGCCTTTATTAGGGCTTCGAGTGTCTTGTCTTGCTGCACCAGCACCCGCTACCATGATGTGGCAACGAAGGGACCAGGTTTTGAGCAGTGCATTGGCGGTCAGCGCCACCGGTCTCGTCAAGCGCTTCGGCGACCGCCGCGTCGTCGACGGCGTGAGCATCGCGGTGCCCAAGGGCATGATCTACGGCGTGCTCGGCCCTAACGGCGCGGGCAAGACCACCACCTTGCGCATGCTGCTCGGCATCATCGAGCCCGACGAGGGCCAGCGCATGTTGCTCGGCCGCGAGCGCCCCCGCGAGGCCAGCGACCTCGTCGGCTACCTGCCCGAGGAACGCGGCCTCTACCCCAGCATGAAATGCCGCGAAGCCATCGCCTTCATGGGGGCGCTGCGCGGCCTGCCGTGGACGGTCGGCCGCAAGCGCGCGCTCGACCTGCTCGAAGGCGCAGGCCTCGGCCACGCAGCCGACGAGAAGATCCGCAAGCTCTCCAAGGGCATGGCCCAGCTCGTCCAGTTGCTCGGATCCGTGGTCCACGAGCCCGAGCTCCTCGTGCTCGACGAACCCTTCTCGGGCCTCGACCCCGTCAATCAGGAGCGCCTCGAATCGCTGATCCAGGCCCAGCGCGACCGCGGCGCCACCATCCTCTTCTCCACCCACGTCATGGCCCATGCCGAACGGCTCTGCGATCGCCTCTCGATCATCGCCGGCGGTAAGGTGAAGTTCGAAGGCACCGTCGACGATGCCCTCGGCGTGCTGCCGCACCAGGCGCATTATACCCCGCACCACAATGCCGATGGCCTCGAGGCTTTGCTCCCCGCCGACGCCGAGCGCGAGAACGGCAGCTGGCGCTTCGCGGTCCCGAACGAGGGGATCGAGGCCTTGCTCGTCAAGCTGATCGACGCGGGCCACGGCATCTCCGGCCTTTCGATCGAGCGGCCTAAGCTCCACGACGTGTTCGTCCGCATCGTCGGCCGACAAGCGCTCGAGGGAGCGGAGGCATGAGCAATTTCGCGCGCGGCACGCGCCAGGCGCTGACGATCGCCCGCAGGGATTTCGTGGCGACCGTGTTCGCGCCGACCTTCCTCCTGTTCCTGCTCACCCCGGTGTTCATGATCGGGCTGGGCATTGCCGGCGGATACAGCGCGGCATCGGTTTCGAGCGGAGGCGCCGAAAAGGCGGTGATCGTCGCGATTGCGCCTGCGGACCGCGCCGCGCCGCTGATCGCGGTCGATACGCAGATGCGCCTGCTGTTCCCGCCGCACGGCGAAAATGCCCGCCCGGCGCTGCGGATCGAAGTGCCCGAGCGCGACATGGCGGCACAGGCGCGTTCCCTGTTCGCGCGCGGCGACATGGACGTTCAAGCGGTGCTCTATGGCCCGCTGGAGCATCCGCAGATCCTGCGCGGGGCCTTGGCAAGCGGCGAGGCAACCTATCTCGCCCAGCTCGCCGAACAGACGTTGCGCGCCGAGAAGGCGGGCGGAACCACGCAATTGAGCGACGCCGAAATCACCGTCTTCGCGCGCGATCAGACTTCGTCGGGCGGCCGCAGACAGGTCGCCTATTTCGCGTCGCTCGGGCTTTTCCTGATGACGCTGATGCTGTCGGGCCAGGCCGTGGGCGCGATGGCGGAAGAGCGGTCGAACAAGGTGATCGAAGTCCTCGCCGCCGCGGTGCCGCTCGAATCGGTGTTCTTCGGCAAATTGCTCGGCGCGTTCGGATCGGCGGTGCTGTTCATCGGCTTCTGGGGGGCGCTGCTGCTCAACTTGCCCAGGCTGATGCCGCCCGACGCCACGTCGCGCTTCGCCGAGTTCGGCGCTGCGGTCGGGCCGGTCTTCCCCCTGCTGTTCGTCGCCTATTTCACCATGGCCTATATGCTGCTGAGCGCGGTGTTCCTCGGCATCGGCGCGCTGGCCTCGACCCAGCGCGAGATCCAGTTGCTGTCGTTCCCGATCACCATCCTCCAGTTCGCGGTGTTCGGCTTCGCCACCTTCGGCGCGGCGCGGCCCGACAGCTGGATCGCGACCGCGACGCAGATTTTCCCGCTCAGCTCGCCGATCGCGATGGCCGCCCGCGCCGCTTATTCGCCCGAGCTGTGGCCGCACGCGCTCGCGCTTGGCTGGCAGGCTTTGTGGGTGGCGATCACCGTCACCATCGCCGCCCGCATGTTCCGCCGCGGCGTCCTCAAATCCGGCAGCCCGCGCCGCCGCGCCAAGAAGACGGCAAGCGCCTGACTATTGACATTCATGTCAGTTAATCGTTTTCTGCCCGCATAAAGGGAGGGTGAAATGGCGACGCTGGCGACCGAAACCACGGCATATGTCGATCCGCTCGATATGAGCCGCGCCGAGCTCTACCGCGACGACACGTGGCACGAACCCTTCGCCAATCTGCGCGCCGAGGCCCCGGTCTATTACACCGAGCACAGCGCCTTCGGCCCCTTCTGGTCCGTTTCGACCTACAAGCCGATCGTCCAGATCGAATCGCTCCCCGAAATTTTCTCCTCCGAAGCCGGCGGCATCACCATCGCCGACATGCAGGAGGGCGATATCAAGATGCCGATGTTCATCGCGATGGACCGGCCCAAGCATACCGGCCAGCGCCGCACCATCGCCCCCGCCTTCACACCGAGCGAGATGGTGCGGATGAACGACAATATCCGCTTCCGCACCACCGAGATTCTCGATGCGCTGCCGGTCGGGCAGGAGTTCGACTGGGTCGATACCGTATCGGTCGAGCTGACCACGCAGATGCTGGCGATCCTGTTCGATTTCCCGTGGGAGGACCGCCGCCTGCTCACCCACTGGTCCGATTGGGCCGGCGATATCGAGATCGCCCGCGATCCGGTCCGCAAGGAGCAGCGCCGCGAAATCCTGTTCCAATGCGCCGGCTATTTCAGCCAGCTCTGGCGCGGCAAGGTCGGCAAGGAGCCGACCCCCGATCTCATCTCGATGATGCTCCATTCGGAGGCCATGGCCGAGATGGACGACATGGAATTCCTCGGCAATCTCATCCTGCTGATCGTCGGCGGCAACGATACCACGCGCAATTCGATGAGCGCCTATGCCTGGGGCCTCGAGCAATTCCCCGGCGAGCGCGCCAAGCTGGAGGCCAACCCCGGCCTGATCCCCAACGCCACGCAGGAGATCATCCGCTGGCAGACCCCCCTCGCGCACATGCGCCGCACCGCGACGCAGGATTACGAGCTCGACGGCCAGCAGATTCGCGAGGGCGACAAGCTCGCGCTCTGGTATCTCTCCGCCAACCGCGACGAGAGCGTTTTCCCGGAGGCCGACCAGATCAAGGTCGAGCGCGAAAACGCCCGCCGCCACCTCGCCTTCGGCCACGGCATCCACCGCTGCGTCGGCGCCCGCCTCGCCGAATTGCAGATCGGCATATTGCTCGAGGAAATGGCCAAGCGGCGTCTCCGCGTAAACGTCCTGCGCGAACCCGAGCGCGTCGCGGCGTGCTTCGTCCACGGCTACAAGCAGATGCCGGTGGAGCTGAGCCGCTACTGAATCCGATTATTCCTCCCTCGCTTCGCGAGGGAGGAATAATCGTTTTCCCTGCAACCTTTTGCCCGGTTCAAGCGAACCTATATCCAGGAAAACACCCGGGACCCAAGCCATGACCTTCAATCGCCGCAGCTTTCTCACCACCGCCGGCTTCGGCGCGGTCGCCGTCACGATCGGCTGCGCGCCGGGCAAGAGCGAAGCCGCGCAGAAGTTCGCGTTCACCCTCACCGACGCGGAGTGGAAGAAGCGCCTCAGCCCGGCCGCCTATCAAACGCTGCGCCACGCCGCGACCGAATACCCAGGCACCAGCCCGCTCAACAGGGAGCACCGCGCCGGCGTCTTCGCCTGCGCCGGCTGCGCGCTGCCGCTCTATTCGTCGGCGACCAAGTTCGACAGCGGCACCGGCTGGCCGAGCTTCTGGCAGCCCCTGCCCAACGCGGTGATCACCAAGTCCGACTACAGCCTGGGCGGCGCGCGCACCGAAGTGCTGTGCCGCCGCTGCGGCGGGCACCTCGGCCACGTCTTCGACGACGGCCCGAAGCCGACCGGCAAGCGCTATTGCATGAATGGCGTGGCGATGACCTTCAAGCCGAAGGCGTGAGGCCGGGCGCACCGCGAGTTTGGGTACCCCGTGCTCCGGCGAAGGCCGGAGCGTTGGCGACCGGCAGCCCGCAAGCCGCCAACGCTCCGGCCTTCGCCGGAGCACTGTCTCAAATGCGTTTCGGCCTAGACCGAAGCAATCTCAGCTCAGATCGAGCACCATCCGCGCAACCGGCTTGGCGCGCGAGAAGCCGGCAATGATCTGCGGCTTGGACCAGTCGGTCGAAGGCGGCGCGTCGAACGACGGCGCGCTGGCGGGCGCATCGCCCTGATAGATGAAGCCGTTGACCGGATAGGACGACGTGCCGAGCCCGCCGTTCGCTGCATACCAGACCTTGACCTTGCTCCAGTCGCCCGCCGCGGAAACGTCGATGGCGCGGACGTTGCGCTCGATCCCGCCCGGGCGCGACCAATTGGCGTGGGTGAGCAGCACTTCGCGGTCGCTGACGATCGCCGAAACCGTGGCGACATGGCCGAGCGGCATGCTCCGCGTGCGCTGGAACGACATGACCGCACCGACCTTGGGGGTGTTGCCGCGCTGGTAGCGGCCGGCGGCCTGCGCCCACCAGGTCCAGGCGTTGCCGCGGATTTCGATGCCCGAAACTTCGCGCGCGAAGGGAACGCACTGCAGGAGGCGGCTCTTGGCCTGGGCGGGAACCGCCGTCATCAGGCAGCAAGCTGCCACCAGCGCGAAACGCGCCGCAAGCGTGCGAAAGTGCATTAAAATCCCCCCGGTCGTGAACTTGATCGGTGATGTTGGATAAGCAGACGGGGATTAACCGGTACACCCCTCGGCCCGGCTTATGGGACGAAGCGTTGCGTCGAGGCGATGGGCCGGCGGCGTGATTCGGGAACTATCGGTGAGTTGAGGCGTGCCGCCGACGAACCGAAGCGGCCGATTTCCGCGCTGCGGCGCAACCGCGAATCTCGCTGGAGAACCAGCGCCATTTACCTAAGGGCACACCCCTAGATGACAAGTTTGTTGCCCAAGAACATCACTTGCATGCCTTTTTCGGCCGTGTGACTCGGTTCGTCGCAGCTTTGTTGCAACGCAATACCGGACGGTGTCCAATGCTGAACAGGGGACGACGGCAAGTTAAGCGCTGCGTTAACCATTGCAGCGCATGATCCGTCTCGTAGGCCGAGTTGGGTGGGAGCTGTTCAATGGGTTCACGGATGAAGCCGGCAGAAGGCGCGATGACGCTGGCCGAGATGAAAGAATTCGCAGGGTTCAGTGCGGCGACGCAGCGTTACGTGCGCCGCGCGCTCGATATCGGGCTGGAGCGCGACGACGCGATGGCGCGCTGGTCGCGCGACGTGGTAGAAGCCGCCAGCATCCGCGCCCAGGCCCGCATGTACGATCGCCTCCACGAAATCCGCGCATTGGTCCCCGATGACAGCGGCCTCGACGCGGTCGAGCCGTTCATGGCGCCGCTGGTGACCGTCTCGGCATTCGATCTGGGGCAAGGCCGCCTCACCAATTTCTCGGCTTATCGCTTCCTCTACGAGCGGCTGGTGGGCGCCGAAGTCCGCCCCTGGCTCCCCTCGGCATTCTGCTCGGCGGCGGCGCTGCCGACCTTGCACCCCGATCTGCGCCGCAAACTGCTCCAGTCGATCAGCGAAGCCGCGGCCACCGCCTCGGGCTGGTCGAACCGCCAGCCGGCCTTCTTCCCGCAATGGGTCGAGAAGGTCGACGGGGCTGCGCTGTCGAGCTGACAAGCGCGGAGGCGCCATTGGCTTGCAATGTTGGATTTCGCCTGCTTGACTCGGCCCGCCGCGGGTAGTGGCCGCTCTTTGAACAGTCGTATTTTGTTTTGGGCGCCACACGTGTAACCTTTGTCACCCGCGCGTCGCGATGCTCCATACGAAACGTGTTGTTGGGCCGAACTTTCCCGAACTTCCGGCTCGGCAAGCGCGGCGCGCTAGTGGCACCCGCGCCAGCCAAATTCGCCCCACGGCGCCTCATCCATATGCAGATGATCGGCGTGCGCCGCGTTATAGTCCGGCGACAGCACGATCGTGAACAACCCGCAGGCGCCCCCGCGCACCTCGCGCAGGAACGCAGCCCTGGCGGGATCGTCGCCCTTCCAGTCGCGCCTGACCGTGATCCGCGTCGCGTCGCTGAGCCGGAACGCAGAGACATCCACCGCATCGGCAGTGGCATGCTGGCTCCACCCGCCCTCGCCATTGCCGACGATATGGCGGCAATTATAGCTGCCGAGATGCTCGATCGCGCTGACGCGCTTGCCGAAATGCCGGATCGCCGCGGGCTGGACCACGTTCCACTCCCACATCGCCAGCGCCGATGCGACCGGACAGGCGATCTTGAGGTCGGCCGGCAGAAAGTCGATCCGCCGCGCGCCGCCCCCGGCAAAGCGCACCCCATCGGCATAGCCGCAATGCGCGCCCGCGCCGACTTCGGGCATCACGTCATATTTGATCCCCGCCCGGTCGAGCAACGCCTGGCACTTGGCGAAATCCTTGCCCAGCCCGGCCAGCTTGCGACCGGTGAACAGCCCCGGCTGCTCGCCCAGATCGAGCGGGGTCCAGGGCAGGTCCTGCGGCCGCCCCCGCAGCATCGCATAGGCCGCGAACGCCACCGCCAGCACCAGCAGACACAGGGCCGCACCGCCGATGATCCGGCGCGCGATCCTCATCCGCGCATAGCCGCGCTCATAGGTTCGGACGTCACCGGATAGCCAAGATCGTCGGGAATGCAGAGATGCCTGCCATCGCCACGCTCCTCGATCCACGGCGTGATCGTCCGCACCGGATGCGCCAGCGCGTCGGCAACGGCATCGGCATAGGAGCGATAGCGCGCCAGCCGCTCCAGATTGCGCCGCGTCGGAAAGATCACGCTGGCCCGCCCCGCATCGGCCTCGGCCAGCACCTCCGCCGCCGACATCCAGAACGCCCGAACATTCTCGTTGCCATCGACCACGGGCACACAATCCTCCGGCGCGCGGGCAAGATAGAAGCGCGTATCGAAAATCCGATGCGTGACCATATTGGGCAGCCACCGCGCGAACGGCACCAAATCCCCGGGCCGCAGATCGGGCAACAGCGCCCCCATCGGCTCGCCGGCGTACAGCGCCCGCCGCAGCTCCGGGATCGCCCCGGCCGTCACCGACACCCCCACCGCGACCCCGGCCTCTTCCAGCGTCTCGCGGATCGCGGCGATCCGCGCGGCCATGTCGTCGGCCCCGACGCCGAGCACCGCCGCCAGCGCATAATCGCCGGGATCGACCCGCCCGCCGGGGAACACCAACGCCCCACCCGCAAAGCGCATCGCCGCCGCGCGCTCGACCATCAGCAACTCGGGCGGCCCGCCCGGCACCTCGCGCATCACGATCACGGTAGCGGCGGGAATCGCGCCTTCGGGTTCGGCCATGCCGGTTACCCTAGGGCGCGGCGCGGCGTCTCACCAGCCCGACAGCTTGAGCTTCACCCGCGCGATCATGTCGCTCGATGTGAGGAACAGGCTCTTGCCATCCTCGCCGAAATTGCAGTTCGCGGTCGCCTTGCCCGTCGCGATCAGCCCGAGCTTTTTGCCCTCGGGCGAGAGCACGTAAATGCCCCCCGGCCCGGACGAAAACACATGCCCGCTCTTCGCCACCTTGAGCCCGTCGGGCAGGCCGGGAAGCTTCGCCGCCAGTTCCGCCGAGAAATCGTGGAAGATCGCCGGCTCGCCGCTGACCCCGCCCTCCACATCGAGCGGATAGGCCAAAATGTGCGGCCGCGCCGGATCGGACATGGTGACGTACAAAATCTGCTGATCGGGCGAGAGCGCAACGCCATTGGGCCGGCTCAAGTCGTTTGCGACCAAGTTGACCTGCCCCTTGGGATCGAACCGATAAACCCCGTTGAACGCCATTTCCTTGAGCGGCGAAGTATCGCCGTCGCTCAGGCCATAGGGTGGATCGGTGAAATAGATCGTGCCGTTGCCGTGGATCGCGACATCGTTGCAGCTCGAGAAACGCTTGCCCTCGTACTTGTCCGCAAGGATCGTCTTCCGCTTGGTCTTGAGATCGACCGCCGCAATCGCCCGCGTCCCGCTGTCGGCCATGATCAGCCAACCCTTGGCGTCGATCGCCAACCCGTTCGACCCAGCCTCGCGCACCCCCGCCGGGATCGGCCCGGCCAGCCCCGACGGGCTCATGAACACCGACACGCCTTTGCCCGGCTTCCATTGGTAGCAGATGTTCGCCGGCACATCGGAGAACAGCAGATACCCGCCGTCCTTCACCCACACCGGCCCCTCGGCCCATTTATACCCGCTCGCCAGCACCTCGATCGGCGCGTTCGCGTCCACCACAGCGTCCAGCCCGGCATCGAACCGCGTGATCGCCCCCACGCCCGCCGCTTCCGCCAGCGCGGGCACGAACGGCAGGGCGGCCATGCCGGCCAGGCAGGTCCGGCGCGAAATCTCGATCATCCTTGTCTCCATCACACGAAATTCCACAATAGCAGCGCGGTGGCGAACATCGTCGCCCCGGCGATCGTCGCACAGATCGTCCAGCTGCGCAGCGTCTGCGCCTCGCTCAGCCCCAGATATTGCTTCACCAGCCAGAAGCCGGTGTCGTTGACATGGCTGGCGACCGATGCCCCCGCGCCGATCGCCACCGTCACCAGCGCGATCCGCCCCGGCGACAGCGCCGCCGCCGCGACCATCGGCGCGGCCAGCCCCGCCGCCGTCACCATCGCCACCGTCGCCGACCCTTGCGCCACCCGCACGAACACCGCGAGCAGGAAGGCGAACAGCAGAACCGACACCTGCGCCGATGTCATCGCCGCGGTGATCTGCACCCCCGCCCCGCTCTCGATCAGCACTTCCTTATAGGCCGCGCCCGCGCCGATGATCAGCACCATCACCCCGGCAGGCTCGAGCGCGCGGGTCATGATGCTGGAGATCATCGCCAGCGGCGCGCCCTTCGCCGCGCGCAGCCACACCAGCACCAGCAGGCAGGCGAGGATCAGCGCCACGAACGGATGCCCGGCGAACACCAAAGCCGCCTTGACCGGCCCGTCGTCCATCGTCTGGCCCGCCACCGTGCCCACGATGATCAGCGCCAGCGGCACCAGCATCGCCAGCAGCGCGAACCAGAAGCCCACCGGATTGGTCTGCGGCGCGCCTTCATCGAGCATCGGCGGCGGCACGGTGTCGCCCCAGCCGGGCGCGTTGTGGAAGAATCGCGCGTACAGCGGCCCCGCGATGATCGCGGCGGGAATGCCGCACACCAGCCCATAGATCGCCATCAGCCCATAATCGGTATGCAGCAATTCCGCCGCCGCCACCGGACCCGGATGCGGCGGCAGCAATGCGTGCATCGCCATCAGCCCGGCCAGCAAGGGTATCGCGAAATAGGTAACCCGCCGCTCGGCCCGCACCGCCAGCGTCGCCACCAGGGGCGCGAGGATGATGAACGCCACGTCGAAAAACAAAGGTATCCCGACGATGATCCCCACCACCAGCAATGCCCAGGGAATGCGCTTCTCGCCGAACACCCTCAGCAATTTATGCGCGATCGCCGTCACGCCCCCGCTCGCCTCGAGCATCCCGCCGAGCAATGCGCCCAGCCCGATGACCACCGCGACATAGCCCAGCGCGTCGCCGGTACCCTTCTTGATCGCCGCGATCACCTCGGCGGGCTGCCCGCCGAACGCGAGCCCCGTGACCAGCGCCACCAGCAATAGCGCCAGGAACGGCTGCATCTTCAGCCGCAGCACCATCACGATCACCGCGGCGATGCTGACGGCAACGATCAGCAAAGTATGCCAGGGTTCGGCGATCATGCGACCGTTACCCTGGTCTCGATCGCGGCGGCGGGCGCCCTGCCCTCGCCCCGCTTGCGGATCTCAAAGGATCCGGTCCCGCGAATATCCTCGGACGAGCTGCCGACCATCACATTGATCCGCCCCGGCTCGATCACCCATTTGCCGGCCTTCCAGATCGCGAACTGGTCGGGCGTCAGCGTGAAGCTGACCCGCTTCGTCTTGCCCGGCCGCAGCGTCACGCGCGCAAAGCCGCGCAGCTCCTTCACCGGGCGCTCGATCGAAGCGACCGGATCGTTGATGTAGAGCTGGACGGTCTCGGTGCCCGCCAGCCTGCCCGAATTGGTCACCGAAACGCTGACGCGCATGCCGCTGACCTCGACCGGTCCGTAGTGGAACCGCGTGTAGGAAAGCCCATGTCCGAACGGCCACAGCGGCCCGACCGGCACATCATGATACCGCGCGCTGTCGGCGGTGAGGTCGGCATTGGCCGGCCGCCCGGTCGGCAGATGCGCATAGGGGATCGGCACTTGGCCGGTGACGCGCGGAAAGCCGATCGGCAGTTTCCCGCTCGGCGTCACCAGCCCGGTCAGCACGTCAACGATCGCCGGCCCGCTATCGACGCCGAGGAACCAGGTGACGAGCGCCGCCGGTATCCCCGCCAGCGCCGCTTCCAGCGCAAGCGGCCGCCCGGTCATCACGATGGCGACGATCGGCTTGCCGGTCGCCTTCACCGCATCGATCAGCGCCCGCTGCGGCCCGGGCAGCTCGAGGCTCGCGCGGCTGCGCGCTTCGCCGGTGTAATCATAATCCTCGCCTACGACGAGCAGCACCACATCGGCGCGCTTCGCCGCCTCGACCGCCGCTGGAATGCCCGAGACATCGTCGCTGCGCGGCGACACGCCCGGCTGGTATTCGACCGCGATCGGCGCCCCTGCGGGAAGGTCGTTCACCGGCAATCCGTCGTCGCGCTCCACGATCCGGACCGGCAAATCCCGCCGCAACGGGTCCGCGGCAAAACCGGCCAGCGCGGCGCGCAGCGTCACGACATTCTCCACCTGCCCCCGCCCGCGCCACGATCCCAGTGCCGAGGGTGCATCGTCGGCCAGTGCCCCGATCAGCGCGACCTTGGCCCCCGGCTTGAGCGGCAGCACATCGCCCTCGTTGCGGACCAGCACCATCGATGCCAGCGCCGCCAGATGCGCGCCCCAGCGGCTCAGCGGATCGATAGCGGGCGTGTCGTCCTCCACGTCGCCAAAGCCATAGGGCTGGTCGAACAGCCCCAGCCGCGCCTTGGCGGCAAGCACGCGCCCCACCGCCTCGTCGATCAGCGGCAGCAGCGACGGGTCCGACTGCACCGCGGCGGTCAGATGCTCGGCATAGGTGTTGCTGGTCATGTCCATGTCGACGCCCGCGCGCAGCGCCAGCGCGGCGGCCTCGGCGGGGGTCTCTGCCACGCCGTGATTGATCAGCTCGAGGATCGCGTTCCAGTCGCTGACGATCAGCCCCTGATAGCCCCAGGCCCCTTGCAAGGTGCCACGAACCAGCTCGGCATTGGCGGTGGCGGGCACCCCGGCGATGTCGTTGAACGCGGTCATGAAGCTGCCCGCGCCGGCCTTCGCCGCGGCCCAGAACGGCGGCAGGTAGATTTCGTTGAGCGCGCGGTCGCTCAGGTCGGCGCTGTCGTAATCGCGCCCGCCGATCGCCGCGCCATAGCCGGCGAAATGCTTGACGCACGCCATCACGCGCTTGCCCGTCGCCAGATCGTCGCCCTGATAGCCGCGCACCTGCGCCTCGGCCATGCGCGATCCGAGATAGGGGTCCTCGCCCGCACCCTCGACCACCCGGCCCCAGCGCGGATCGCGCGCAACGTCGACCATCGGCGAGAAGGTCCAATGCAGCCCGGCCGCCCATGCCTCCTCGGCGGCGCCGCGCGCGGCGACCTCCATCGTCGCCGGGTCCCAGCTCGACGCCAGCGCCAGCGGAACCGGGAAGGTCGTCTTGTAGCCGTGGATCACGTCCATCGCGAACAGCATCGGGATCTTGAGCCGCGATTCCTCGACCGCGACGCGCTGGAGGTCGCGCAGCGCAGCCGCGCCCGCGACGTGCAGGAACGACCCCACTTCGCCCCGTCGCACCCGATCGAGCATCGCCGCGTCGAGCTTCGAATTGAGCGCCTTCTGCCGCCCGCCCGCGATCTGGGTCATCTGGCCGAGCTTCTCGGGCAAGGTCATGCGCGCGATCAGATCGGCGATTCGCTTCTCATCGTCCCTGCCCAGCGCGCGCGCGGCCGCCGCCATCGGCGCAAAGGCCGAAAGCCCGAGCAGCGCGCCCGCCGCGAGCACGCTGCGCCGGTCGGCCTTCATGCGCGCATCGCGATCGCGCGGCCCTCGCGCGCCGAGCGGTAGATCGCCTCGATCAGCCGCATATCCTTCAGCCCTTCCTCGCCCGCCACGATCGGCTCCCGCCCGCTGGCGACGCATTCGGCAAGGTGATCGAGCTGGCCGACCCATTGGCTGCGCGCCGCCGGGGGCAGCACGCGCTGCTCGGTCTTGCGGTTCTCGCGCACCCAGAGCTGGTGTCCGTCATAGGGCGTCGCCGGCTCCATCCCGATCCAGCCCTTCTCGCCCGTCACGCGGAAGGCATTGTGCCCGGTGCTGTAGCTCGACACGCAATTGGCGACGGTGCCCGACGGGAATTTGAGCTGGAAGTCGATCTGGTCCTCGACGTTCCGGAAACGCGGATCTTTCTTGTCGGTCGATTCGGTCGCGGTCACCAGCACCGGCTCCTCGCCGGAGAGATAGCGCGCGGCGTTGAGGCTGTAGATGCCGATATCCATCAGCGATCCTCCGCCCGACAATGGCCGGTCGAGCCGCCACTGGTTGGGCTGGGCATAGAAGCCGCTCTCGGCCGTAATGACCCGCGGCCGGCCCACCGCGCCCTTGCGGATCTGGTCGATGACATGGAGGTTATACTGCTCGAAATGGCAGCGATAGCCGATCATCAGCTTGCGGTTCGCGCGGCGGCAGGCGGCGATCATCGCCTCGCATTCGGCCGAGGACACCGCCATCGGCTTCTCGCACATCACATGCTTGCCCGCCTTCGCCGCACGGATCGTATATTCCGCGTGCATGCTGTTGGGCAGGATGATGTAGACCGCGTCTATATCCGGGTTGTTCCTGATGCTGTCGTAGTCGGCGTAGCTGTACTGGTGCGTCTTCGGGATGCCGTACTCCGCACCATATTTGTCGAGCTTGGCGGGGGTGCCGCTGACCAACGCCACCAGCCGGCTGTGCGCGCAATCCTTGAACCGCGGCATGATCTGGTTGACCGCATAGCTACCCAGCCCGACCACGGCATAGCCAAGCGGTCTGACCGGCGCGCCTTGCGCCAGCGCCGACTGCCCAACTGCACTCGCTAACAGTCCGGCACCCATGCCGCGCATCACGTCGCGGCGGCCCAAATCCCATGCCATCGGCCTCTCCTCTTCGGCGGCCTGGCGCCGCTCCTGCTGTTAGCGCTATCAGCAATCGGCCACGCGGAAAAGTCAGTCGTAGTCGGCCTCAGGCCCGATCACGGCGGGCAAAGCGTCCGGCTTGCCTGATAGCGCCCGCGCCAGCGCATCGCGATCCAGCGCACCCTCCCAGCGCGCCACCACCACAGTCGCCACGGCATTGCCGACGAAATTGGTGAGACTCCGGCATTCGCTCATGAAGCGGTCCACCCCGAGGATCAGCGCCATCCCCGCCACCGGCACCGTCGGCACGATCGTCAGCGTCGCCGCCAGCGTGATGAACCCCGCGCCGGTAACCCCCGCCGCGCCCTTCGAGCTCAGCATCGCCACCAGCAGCAACCCGATCTGGTCGCCGAGCGACAGCTGCACCCCCGTCGCCTGCGCGATGAACAGCGCGGCCAGCGTCATATAGATGTTGGTGCCATCCAGATTGAACGAATAGCCCGCGGGCACCACCAACCCGACCACCGGTTTGGCGCACCCCGCTCGCTCCATCTTCTCGATCAGCGCCGGCAGCGCCGATTCGGACGAGGACGTCCCCAGCACCAGCAGCAACTCGGCCTTGAGGTAGCGGATCAGCTTGAGGATCGAGAAGCCCGATAGCCACGCCACCGTCCCCAGCACCCCGAGCACGAAGATCAGCGACGTCAGGTAAAACGTCCCCACCAGCAGCCCCAGGCTCGCCAGCGTCCCCAGTCCATATTTGCCGATGGTAAAGGCAATCGCCCCGAACGCCCCGATCGGCGCCACCCGCATGATCAGCCCGACCAGCCGGAACACCACCAGCCCGATCCGCTCGAGCAGAACTGTAACCGGCCGCGCCCGCTCACCGACCAGCACCAGCGACACCCCGAACAGGATCGACACTAAAAGTACCGGCAGAATCGACTCCCCGGTGAAGGCAGAAAACATCGTGGTCGGCACCATCGCCAACACGAAGGCGGTAAACGTCTGTTCGTGCGCCAATTTGTCGTATTCGTGGATTTTGGCGGCGTCCTTGCCCGCTTCCAGCGTCGCTGGATCGACATGCATCCCCGCGCCCGGCTGAACAAGGTTCGCCACGATCAGTCCGACCACCAGCGCCAGCGTCGAGAAGAACAGGAAATAAGCGAGCGCCTTGAGCGCGACCCGACCGGTCGACCGCAACTCGGTCATGCCGGCGATGCCGGTGACCAGCGTCAGGAAGATCACCGGCGCGATGATCATCTTGACCAGCTTGATGAAAACATCGCCGATCGGCTTGAACAGGCTCTCCGCCAGCCCCGGCCACAGGAAGCCCGCCAGCGTGCCCAGCACGATCGCCAGCAGCACCTGCACATACAGATGCCCCCAGATGCTCGGCCGGCGCGCAGGCGCCGCCGATCCGGTCGCAATCCCGCCAGCCATCCAGCCCTCCCCCAGGCACCACAACGGCGCCGGCCCGGATCATAAGCAACCCCCCGGGAGCTGTCACCGCCGCAATCGTCACGCGCCAATGCGAACGCCGTTGACAACCCCCACCCCCCACCGTAGTGCGCGCCCCCTACCCCGTGCCCAGATGGCGGAATTGGTAGACGCACCAGCTTCAGGTGCTGGCGCTCGCAAGGGCGTGGAGGTTCGAGTCCTCTTCTGGGCACCAGCTTCTCTCAAAGCATTGAAAATGCTCGGGGATCGTCGGGAAGACGGTCCCCGGAGAGCGTTTGCTACGACAAACTGCTACGGGATAATGGCCGATCATCGAGCGGAAAGTCCCGGAAAACCGTCGTTCACGAGGGCCATGTTTGCTACGGTAAGCTGCTACGGGATTTGCCCCGTGGCGTGCTTCGACGGGGCCGCAAACTCTACTATCGCCACACGGTCCCAGTTGATGCTCAGCGCCTCCTGAATCGGTTCGAAATCTGGCGCTCGCTGCACACTGACAGTCTCGCAGTTGCCCTACGTCGATTGCCGGGGGTCGTGGCTCGAATCGAAACGGAGATTGAACGCTTTCGGGCGATGGCTGGCTTTACCAGTCGATGCGACGCTCGTTCGACCGTTGAGCAACGAACCCACAAAGCATCCGATTCATATCCCATTACCGCTGGTCTCGGACGTTCAAACCAGCAGTTCGCTCACGCTTGCTCAGGCGTATCGCAATTACATCGACGACCCCACGCGCGCATGGACCGCCAACACGAGGGAAGCGTATGAGACGAGCCGTAAGCTGGCCGTCGCCGTAATCGGTGAGGCCGTCCCCGTCGTAGCGATCTCGCGCGCGCATTGCCGCGACATGCTTGATGTCCTGCGCTTCCTTCCCGCCAACGCGGGAAAGCTCTTTCCGAAGCTCTCACCTCGGGAGGCGTCAGAGCGCGCACGCCTGCGTGGCGACATCAGGGTCATCAGTGCCGCAAACGCCAACTCATTGATGTCGAACATGAGCAGCTTTCTGAACTGGGCGGTCAACGAGGAACTAATCACCCGCAACCCAGCGCGAGGGCCACGCCTGCCTGATCCGATCAATAAGCGCGATAAGCGCCTACCGTTTAGCAGCGATCAGCTTCAGGCGATCTTCAACGCCCCGCTATTTCGCGGCTGCGTCGATGGCGGACGCGGCTACAACAAGGTCGGAGATCGGCGACCGCGCAATGCGCGGTTTTGGGTGCCGCTGATCGCACTGTTCACCGGAGCCCGGCTGGGTGAAATCTGTCAGCTTGATACTACCGACGTCCGCACCGTCGATGGCGTTGATTGTATCGTGGTGAGCCTGCGGTCGCTCGTAGGAAGCACGGACAAACAATTGAAGACCACCGCGAGTGATAGGCTCATTCCGATCCATCCGACCCTAATCGACTGCGGGCTCCTGCGCTTCGCCGAGGCGAAGCGGCAGGCGGGCGAGAAGAAACTATTTGATGATATCGAAATTGGTTCAACGGGCTCGCGTCCTGTCGCATTCAGCAAATGGTTCACTCAATTCCTGCGCGCTTGCGGAGCGCAGCGGAGCCGAACTCTTTCCATTCTTTTCGCCACAACTTTAGGGACGAGCTACGCGCCGCGCGGATCGACCATGACATCGCCTTGCTGCTCGGCGGTTGGACAACTGGTTCGTCCCGAACCGCCGTGCATGAGAACTATGGCAGCGGCTATCGCGTCGATGCGCTTAATGATGCAGTGCAGAAGCTTTCTTTCGAGCAGGTTGATGTTGCACATCTTTCAGCGGGGTCCAGATAGATTGATAATCGCGGTTACGGAACGGGAGAAGAAAGTGGGTCATGATATTCTGCTGAAGGAGTTCGTCCTTGATATCGATGAGGACTGGATCGACGATCCTATACGACGAACTTATACTGCGCGCCTGACCCGAGACCCAAAGCCGTTCCATGACGTGAGTGAGTGGCAAACCGAGTTCTTTGGCGGCGCGGTCGGAATCAATTCGTCTTCACCTGAACGACCCGCACGTGATCGTTACGCCAAGGAAGTGCTCCGATTACGCGGACTGGAGCGTGAAGCCAAAGAGGCCGGCCGCTATGCCCACAGCCGATTTACGGTCGGAAGTTGGGGTGAAGATGCCGCCTGAGCAGGTGTCCTCGAAGTAGCAAACATGGCCCTCGTGAACGACGGTTTTCCGGGACTTTCCGCTCGATGAGCGGCCATTATCCCGTAGCAGTTTGTCGTAGCAAACGCTCTCCGGGGACCGTCTTCCCGACGATCCCCGAGCATTTTCAATGCTTTGAGAGTAGCTGGTGCCCAGAAGAGGAGCGCTCATGGGCGCGGGGTTCGAGTCCTCCCCATTTGGCAGATTTTGTCGTGTGTTTTCAGTGTTGGGAAGTGCTGGTGCCAGAAAAGGCATCGAACCTCCACGCGCATAATCGTCCTCCTGAGCATCCCGAGAGGCTTCCTGCGAGCCTTCATCCATGCTGGTTTTCACGATCGGGTCTCCACAGTTTCGGGCAGCGTGATCCGGACTGTTTGCCGGTGATGATGTCCGCGATCGTCGGTCAGACGGTCGGCTGAGCGTTCAGGGCCGACAGTGATCGGTAGACGCTTGCCCGACTGATCCCCATGACCTTGGCCACCTCGGGTGGCTTCATCCTGCTGCTAAGCTCCCGGACACGATCGAGGTCGATGTTGGATTTGCGACCCTCGTATACGCCCCGGCGCTTCGCAGCCTCGATCCCTTCCCGTTGGCGCTCAGCGCGGATGTCGAGTTCGAACGCGGCGACAGCCCCGAGAATGCTCAACGTGAGCCGCCCCGTTGAACTGGTGGTGTCGATCGCTTGGTCGAGGCATTTGAACCCGACCTTCTTCTCATCGAGCCGGGCCAAGATGTTGTGCAGGTCGCGGACGGATCGTGCGAGCCGGTCGAGCTTTGTGACGAGGATGGTGTCGCCTTCACGTGCGAACTCGATGGCGGCTTGGAGTTCGGGGCGATCGTCGGCGGATCGACCGCTGCGCTGTTCGGCGAAGAGCTTATCGACCCCGGCATGGGTCAGGGCGTTACGCTGGAGGTCGAGGGATTGATCGGTGGTTGAGACACGTGCGTAGCCGATCAGCATCCAGTTCTCCCGTCGCAAATGATCATGGAATCCGAGACCGTCTCAACAGGGCCGCTTTCGCTAACATGCTGAGACAGTTCGCGTATTATATCACAGGTCGCGTCAGGGCATACCTTCTGGACAAGCGATCAGGATGGTCTTCTGGATTGTGTTGTCGAGGTTCGGGGCGCGCTGATGCCGCCGTTCCATAAAGCAAGATCAAGGTGCATCCGTGCGACCCCCTGCTTCTGTGCCATAGACTGAGCGACAGCCTGATACCTATCGCTCAGCGAGCGGTCCAAATCTTTCACCCAAACCTTTTGCAGTTCCGGCCCGACAGCACGCAGTTTCTCCATCACGATCCCGTCGAGTGGAACCTCGAAGTGGTCGTGGAGGCGCGATAGTTTATGTTTTTGCTCGATCCAAACATTGTAGGCCAGATCGCGCAAAAACAAATTGAGTGCCTTTCTTGCTGGTCCCCATCTGCCATTGATATGGGCGGCTAAATCATCGGTCCATCGGTTCAATTCGGACTCGAAGTTAGAGGCAACCAGACCCTCGATCCGAATCTCGGCCAACATCTCACACACGATTCTTCTGCCGCCTTTGCCGATATCCATATTGCGAAGAGTCGTCGGGCCAACGGCGGCGAAGGCGATATGCCTTTGGAGCGAACGGAGCAGTGGCGCGGGAAACATACTTGAATTAGCGCAGGACATGGGCGGTAAACGCGCCGGTCTCTTCATCGAGGCTGTCGAGTTTCCAAACGACGCCCTCCTGCGGGAAGCACTTTTCGATTTTTCGAGGGTCGGCATTCACGTCGACGGCCTTGGCGACAATTGCTCGAAACTTTCCGTTCAGCGCTTCCCGTGCGTGCTTCAAATGTTGAATCCGCCGCTTATTCCCGATGCGCTGCCGCCACTCTGCTTCCGGGTCTTGATCGTCCAAATACACAAGCGCGCCGTCGCGTCCCTTCACGCCGTCCTGCCATAGCACCACGGCGACCGTCTCGGCATCTTTTGACACGCCGCTCCAACTCCATTGAACGTTTTCGAGTCCAACGCCGAAATGTCCAAAGGCGGTAGTTTTAGTCCATTCTTTGCGCACGCACGTTTCACCCGACTACGAATCCGCCCGTTACCCGTCAGCTTCGAGGTTCAAAAAAAGCGGCTGTTTTGGCGACAGAGCCTTCAGGCATCGGCTTCTTCTTGGTTTGCACGTAGCCAGTTTCATTCATCACTTCCGCCATCAACGTGCCAGCCCAACTGGTCGTGTCATGGTCGCCATACCGACTGCCAAGTTCAGCGGTCAGCATGTGATCGACTCCGGCCATTGCGGGCAAGCCCTGATCGGAAGCCTCCTTGCCCGCCGCTCTGCCTTCGTCCGAACGGATGACCTCTTCGATAGTTTGGATCGTCGGGTGTTCGCGCGGTAACCCGCCACCAGATCGAACGAGCAGATCGTGCTCGATCATGATGTCGATGATCTGCTGCGCTTCGGGCGTTCCCTTTGCGCGCGCGTTATCGAAGAGAGTCTCCCGCTTCTCCGGGGATAGCGGTTCGATCTGTTCCTTGGTCCAGCCCATCGGATTTCTCCACTTTCGAGGCGTCTACCTGCCCCTCACTGTTGATGCACACTCGATCTCATCGGTGCAAAAAGGACGGCCCCGAGGGGCTGTCCTTAATCTTGCACCAAGGGGATCAGTCGGTCTCGAAGTAGATGCGGAGCGAGCGGAACGTCGCCGGTGTCACCGCGTAATGACCGATATTATCAGGGGCCTCCTGCCAGTTATCCCACGCGAACAAGAAGGCATCCTTGTCCTTAGTCACCGTCCGGGTGCGCTTGGTGACTCGGCCTTGGAAGTGGCCGTAGTTGTCGATGCCCGCCGCATCCAGCATGCTGGCGTGGATGACGGGTCCGTGCTCGGCGAACACCTTTAGACCTGCCTTGGTCTCATCCGAGCACCCCTCCATGAACGTCTCGATCTCGCCGGGAGTGAGATCGACGACGCCCTCGAAGTCGTCTGCGTCAAACCCTGCAGGGAACTCGCTTGGATCGCCTTTCGGCTTCGAAGAAAGGGAAGCGAGCAGTTCTGCTCGCGTCGAGGGCGATAATGCGCTAAAGTCATCCTTGGTAAGCACGATAAGCATTGGTTCTATCCCATTGTTTGAGTTTGCCGTTCGAGGGGGCCAAATTGCCGTTTGGCCCCCTCGACACGGCATTTGGGATGCCCCGCTTGACTTGTCAACCGGGCATTTGACCTGCCCAAAAGTTTTTTCGGTGGGTGAACGCTTGGTTTGAGGCTGCCAGCGGCCTTAGCGCCTCAATCATCCCAGAGCATCCTAACTCTGTTTCGCATTCGGAGCGTTCGTTGACGCTCATCGTGATTGATCCGTGACAGCGGTCCAAAGCGTTTCTGGAGTGTGTTCGTGATCGTCGTTGATCAGGCGGCTTCAGCAGCGATCTGCGACAGTGATCGGTAGACGGGTGCCCGACTGATCCCCACGCGTACAATGCCTGTGCTGTAACCCGGCAGATCGCGAGGTTCGCGCATCGGGACGCCCATGATCGTCGTGCAGACCGGCGTCCTTAATGGCTCCGGTAGCTTGGGGGTTCGGCGTAGCATCAAGTGGGCGAACAGGACGCCGATGACGGTCGTGACAAGCGTGGCAATGGCAACCACGAGGGTTGTGGCAGTGGCAGGGTCGAGCATCTAAAATCTCCATAAGGGCCGTTGCTCTACCCTTACTCCTTCCGATTCCGCGCTTCACGCATTGTGTGCAGAACCGCCGTTAACTACGCACATATTTCCGGCCGCGCGGCTTGTTCGCTTGGTGGCGATTCTCGAAGAAGGCCGGGATGGCGCTAACTGTCTCGTTCGGCCGCACCTATATGCAACAAATATCTTGCATTTGTGCCACGTAGTTTTTACACATTTCTCAAATATACGGAGAATGTGGCCATGCGTGATAAGCGAGGAAAGTTCGTGCAGCTTGCCAACCAGCGCGTCAATCGAGCTATTGAGCAGCTACGGCTCGTAGGTAACCTCGGCAATCGGTCCGCTTATGAGTACACCGAGGAAGACGCGAAGAAGATTTCAAAGGCGCTTCAAAAGGCCTGTGACGCAGCAAAAGCGCGACTATTGGGTACGACCGACGGTAGCGACCAAACGTTCTCTCTCGATAGCTAAAACGTGGCTGATACGCTTACCCCTCTACAACGGAGTGCGCGTATGCGCGCCGTGAAGCAGAAAAACACGAAACCGGAATTGCTGGTCAGGCAGATGCTGCACGCAAGGGGCTGGCGATATCGCCTGCACCGCAAGGGCCTGCCGGGGACGCCCGACATCGTCTTTCCTTCTCGGAAAAAGGCGCTGTTCGTTCATGGCTGCTTTTGGCACGGACACGATTGCCGCCTTGGCAGAATGCCAGAAACTCGCCGAGATTTCTGGGTGAAAAAAGCGAGCGATAATCGGGAGCGTGACGCCCGAGTTCAGCGGCAACTTACAGAGCGAGGCTGGGATTCTCTTGTTGTTTGGCAATGTGAATTAAAGAACTCAAATGCACTTACAGAAAGAATAGAGACTTTTCTCGGGAAACGACTTGATCCGTTCGAAGATAACGGAAAGACGCGAGATAACGAGGGGCAAAAAAATGACTGCGTCTGATTGGGTTTTTGAGCGGAGCGCGCGCATGGGCGGCGCGGCGGGCGAGGCATATAGCAATATCCTCGCCGGTTCGGGGATGCATCCTGCTGGCGTCCTCGCGCGCGAAGCCATCCAGAACAGCGTCGATGCCAAGGCTGGAGGAAGCGACAAGGTTGCAGTTCGTTTTGTAGCCAAATCTCTGACGGGGGTTTCCAAATCCGAGTTCGTGGCGGCGGCACATATTCTAGATATTAAGGCGCGGTATGCCGAGCTTTCTCTGAAGGAACCGAATTGTCTCAAAGGGCTTGATGTCGCCGACCAGCCTCTTCCTCTGCTTTTTATTGAGGATCATGCGACGACGGGGCTCGAAGGTGACCCTTCCGACCCAGAATCGAAGTTTTACCGCTTTCTCCTCTCCCTTGGCGATGGCGGGAAGGAGCACAACGAGCATGGGACAGGCGGCTCGTTTGGCTACGGAAAATCGGTTTATAGCTCAAGCTCGGGCATTCTCACGATCTTCGCCTACAGTAGACGTAAGGACGCGGATGGTAGTGAATCGTCGCTGCTATTCGGCTGTGGCTACTATCGTAAGCACAAGTGCAACGGCTCTCATTTCACTGGCCGGGCGTGGTTTGGTGACGACCAGACCGAAGCGGCAAACAATGCCCAGCAGATCGTCGATCCGCTTTTCGACGACGATGCAGATTCCTGCGCCAGCAAGCTTGGATTCGAGGTTAGGGGTGCAGGTGACCTCGGCACGACGGTTTTGATCGTGGACTCGACCGTCGAGACCTCGGAGATTCTCAGGGGAATAGAGGACTGGTGGTGGCCTCGTTTGATTGACCACCTACTTGATGTCGAAGCGGTTCATCACGACGGGTCGGTCGATCACCCACGCCCCCGGAAGCGCGACGACTTGCGTCCGTTTTTGGAAGCATATGATGTCGCGATCGGCCGCGCGCCTCCAAAGCCCAAGGTCGAGGCGCGGAAGCAATTCAATAAGTTCGGCAATACTCCGCTCGGCACGATTGGCCTGAAAGTCTTGGATCGAGCCGACGATGGCTCCTACGGTGTCGTGGACGAGCGGCTCGATGCAGTCGCGTTGATTCGGTCGCCCCTGATGGTCGTTGCGTATTTGCGCCAGTGGCAAACTCAGCTTCCGGGTGTCGTGGGCACGTTCGTGGCCGCCGACGAAATAGATGATATGCTGCGCGCCTCTGAACCCCCTGCCCATGATCGCTGGGATGCCGAGGCGAGGCGGCTTGAGGAACCTACAGGGGATCATCGACGCATCGTCGAGCGTACTCTAGGGTCGATCAAACGACACCTCAAGCAGTTCCAGAACAGCGCCTCGCCGCCACCACCTGCGAAACCAAAGCGGCTCTCCGTGCTTGAGAGGACGTTGGCATCCTTCCTGACCGCTTCGAAGGGAGGCACTCCGCCACCACCCGTACCGAGTGCCGCCCCGATTAGCTTGTCGTATGAAAGCGAACCTAAGGTTTCGACCACGAACGACGGCAGGTTACGGCTCTCCGCCACCTTCGTGGTACGGGCGAAAGCGGACTACGAAGGAGAGGCGCTCAGTCTCCGAATCAAGGCGGCCTGCGCAATTATCGAAGATGGGCAGGTGGGCGACAGCTTACCAATCCAAATCGACTGCTCTCTCGCGTCTGAACCGAGCGAAGACGGTTGGTGGGACATTCAAGTCGGTGTTGGTGAGATTGCGCGGTTTCAATGCCAATCGGCTCCCTATGATAATACTTGGACAGTGCGTTCATTCCGGAAGTGCAACCGATGGAGTCGGTTCAATGAACAACGATTGGCACCGGTCCGAACCAAGGGACGTTCGTCCCTTTTTCTCTACACAGAAGGCAGAGTCAGCCTTGGATCAATCAGGAATCCGGTTGACCAATAATGGGGATGTTTCACAAGAGACATCATTTGAAATTGACGACGGCGATCTTTCGAAGCTGAGTCCGGTTCTTTTCCCCGCAGTGATCAACCCCCAAGTCTGGCTGTCGGATGATCTGAAGGCGAGTGACCTTGAGTTGGTTCTCGTGGGGCGGCATCCACTTCTAAAGCGCAGTAAGGTCATTTGCCGCTATACGCTTGATCAGCCCATTCCCGAAGAACTGGAGATCGTATCGGATACGCTCGCGCAGCTTGGCGGAGGGCGAAACACGCAATTTACGTTATCGTTAGTATTGGCGGCGGATCGCGAGGCGAAGCCGGGCTCACCGTTCGTTCTTGGGCATTGGCTGGCGAAAAAGACCTTCAATCTCCGCTCACGTTCCAACCCGGTTCTCTTCGACATTCGAACGCGGACGGACGCCGAATGGGCTGCGATTGGGTATCCCGAAAAAACTTTCTACAGCGTCGAATATCAAGGCGGCCTTGAAAATCCGACCGAGGATGGCGCTGGCTCCGTAGCCATCGTTTACGTTCATGCCGACGCGCACACCAAGCTCATCGACACGAAGCTGGGGGATTCACTTCAGCCATTTCTCGCTTCGGAGATACTCGCGACAATACTTCAGCAGAGTCTGCCCGATTGGGAAAAGCAGACGGAAGTTGCGAAAGGAAGTCCATTGGAGACACTGCTTAAGCAGATGCAGAAAGATGGACCAATCAGCCTCCCTGATCTCGCCACAATGGCAAAGTCCAATCTGGGCAAGCTCCGAGCGCAACTCCAAAGCAGGCTGAACGTCGTTCAGTCGCTGAAGTAGGAAACCGCAATGCCATATCCCGCGATCAGTCGCTCCGAGGCGCGCGCATATCTTGCTGCAAAGAAGGCCGAGGTGGAGGTGCAGACACCCAGCCCCCGGATCGTCGAAGAGGGGCAGGACGTCGATTGGGACAGCATCGTCCCTGACCTGCTTGCCAAAGTCGAATCTCTCGTGACGGGCGATCCCGTCAAAAAGCGAGGTGATACTCGCGGTGCTGCATTTGAAATCGCGGCAGGACCGCTCATGCACAAGGCGCTACCCTCACATCCGGCCTTGGGCGATCCAGACTTTTGGACGTGGCTTGCCCTGATTCACGGGTCGGAGGTCGTTCAATGGCGATACGAATCCGATCCAAATCCAGCCAATTTCGGAGCAGGAAGTCCGGGAGAAAATCTCCTCTTCCGGATATGGCTTCGTGCGGAGGTCGCCTATCTTCCTAATGGTCCAGACCCCTACGAACTCGTTGCCGTTGGAGACATCGACTTCTGGCGGAGTCATATTTTTCGTCAGAGCTACGCCGATGCGCGGACTTTTGCCCGCGCCTTACTCAACTTCCAATTTCCCGCGTCAACCGGGAGAAAGGCCAAGCTGAGCATCGACGAGATTCGCGCGCTGGCAAAACATCTAAAAAGGGCTCGAACCAACCTCGTGTTTGAGCTAATGGACGTCGAGCGCGCTGGCGGATTCATAGAAACAGAATGGGCGAGGATCGCGTCGCCCGTGTGAGGCGAGACATTGAAGCAGACATTCAACCGAGATGCCCATCGGATTACTCGCCGTCTCGCAACCGACGTTTCTACCTTTGAAACCAACGTAAAGGACTTAGCCAATCCGAGCATCACGCCGGAGGCCGCTTGGTGGCAGTCGATACTGCGCGGCGAGCGCGTTGAGTTTCAACCGAAGGCGAAGCCGCTGCACATCGTTGACGCATTTTGCGGTTCAGGCGGCCTCGGTCTGGGAATAGCTTCGGCGGCTGAGGCGATGCAGAGGCAAACCCGATTTGCCGCCGTGATCGACACGGACGCAACGGCGACCCATATTCATAAGCACAACCTCGGAGCCCGGATCGCTCTGGCAGAGAGTGTGACGACCCTCGTCGATTACCACGTGCGATCTTCGGACGGGGGCCTCCGGTTTGGGTATGCGCCTGAAATTATCTCGGAGCAGCTTGCACGCGTCTCCGAGGTAGATTTGTTCATCGCGGGGCCGCCTTGCCAAGGCCACTCCAACCTTAACAATCACACCCGACGTCAAGACCCACGCAACGAGTTATACGTCACATCCGTAGCGCTGGCCGTCGCACTAAAATCCAAAGCCGTTCTTATCGAAAACGTGCCAACGGTGCAGAACGCCTATTCCGACGTTGTCGCGACGGCGGTCGCGCTTCTGAGAAGCGAAGGCTACGGCATCAGCACAGGAGTTCTGCGTGCCGACGATTTCGGTGCTGCTCAGAAGCGATCGCGCTTTTTCATTTTGGCCATTCGTGGCCAAGACCTCCCGGAACACTATCTGTCCGAGATCAGCGAGCCCCTTCGCGCGCCTGCCCAACCACTATCTTGGGCTATCGGCGACCTCATCAACCAGCAATCTACCAGTATATGGGACGCTTCCCCCGAGGCGACCCCGGTCAACCAAAGCCGCATAAACTATCTGTTTGATCACGATCTGTATGATCTTCCCGACGATCAACGTCCGGACTGTCACAAGAATGGGACCACCTATACAGCGGTTTACGGTCGCATGCATTGGGATCGGCCCGCTCAAACTATTACCACCGGCTTCGGAACACCCGGTCAGGGGCGATATGTTCATCCGATTCAGCGGCGTCTCATCACCCCACACGAGGCAGCGCGCATACAGGGCTACCCGGACTGGTTCGATTTCGCTCCGAACGGCATTCCGCTGAAGCGGAAAAATCTTTCGAAGTGGATCGGCGATGCCGTGCATCCGATCCTTGGTTATGTCTGCGGATTGGCCACATTGGCAGCACTCGAAAAGGCCGCTGACGTAGAGACGAGGATCGCTGCGTAGCGCTTCATAAATGCCAACCGTCGCTCCGCTTCCGCAGGCCTTTCTCCGATTTCGAAAAAATGCGCTCCCGAGCGTCGATAATCTCCTGCTGGCGGTCTTCGAATGAACGGAAATACTCAAAGCCTTCCAGATCAATCGCTCGACAGGGCGTTGGCTCAAACTGGTCGTCATCTCCGTGGAAGCTACAGACATACGTCGCAAGCGATGAGCGTTCGACACAAGTCCCCACGCCGAGGCTAACATGCCGGACCGTTTGCTTTGGCTTCAAATCTCGCTCGGTCGCAGCCATCCACGTTCCGTTTGCATCTGAGAGATCGTGTGCCTGCCCGATCGCCGCTCGCCACTCCGCATAGAGGTCGGCCGGGTATTCGATCACCCAATCCGAGCGATCCTTGAAAAATGTCGCGCGCAGAGATTTCGGCGTCCAGCCACCCTTCCGCATATAGCGGTGCACGAGACTGATGCTCCATTTTCCTCGACCGGACGGCGTGCGGCACTCGTCGGTCATTATCCGGGCATATTCGGCGAGCGTGTTTGGACCGTCCCGGCGCGCGATGTAGAAAAACGCCGAGGTTATGGCCTCGGCCCTTTCCTGCGCCTTTGCTGATCGAACGGCGCGGCTCTTCTCGACGCCATCCTGCCAGTTCTGGGGTCTGCTCATATGGTTCGAATAGCACGCCCGAACATTCTCGCCCACTAAATGTATAAAAATGGGGGATGCGTGCTCGTGCGTCGGGCGAAGCGCAGATACAAGAAGACATCGGAAGCAGCCGCTGCCGAGGCTTCAAACACAAGCGTGTGGATGGAGGTTTTATGTAACTGAACGCGGAATGGGAATATGAGTAAGATCGAATGGACGGAGAAAACGTGGAATCCGGTTGTCGGATGTCGTAGAGTCAGCGCAGGATGCGATAATTGCTATGCCATTACTGAAGCGCATCGGAAGGGTAGCCTTTTTCCCCACTATGCTGGCCTAACCAACTTCGTGGATGGCCGCATTGATTGGACTGGCAAGTTCTCGGTCGCTCCGGACCACATCTTCGAGAGGCCCTGCAGACCGCGACGCCCACCACGTGGTTCGTCAACTCCATGTCGGACCTGTTTGGCGAGCGGGTTTCGGACGAGACGATCAGCCGCGTGTTTGCCATCATGGCGTCTACGCCGCACCATCGCTATCAGGTGCTGACCAAGCGTCCCAACCGATTGGTAAAGCTCGCCGGGGCGCTCCCTTGGCCGGACAACGTCTGGATGGGAGTCAGCATCGAGGACGATCGCTACGTCCGACGAGCCGACTTGCTGAGGCGCGTTCCCGCCGCTGTCCGTTTTATCTCCGCAGAGCCGTTGCTCGGGCCGCTGCCGTCGCTCGATCTGACCGGAATCGAGTGGATCATCGTCGGCGGCGAAAGTGGTCGCTCGCGTGAAAAGATTCGACCGATGTCTCCTGACTGGGCGCGTGACTTACGGGATCGGGCACTTCAGGCCGGGACCGCGTTCTTCTTCAAGCAGTGGGGCAACTGGGCACCCGGTGGCATCTGGAACCGCAGCAAGTCGGATGCGGGGCGTTCGCTGGATGGGCGAACGTGGGACCAGATGCCCGGGGAACCTGCTCGGCGGTGGACTTCGATCGACGAGTTTCGTGCAACCCTAAAGGTAGAGCACGAGGCCGAGGAGGCCCCGCCCCTGCTCGACGGAGCGTCGCCGCGACTTGCCCTTCGCGAGCCGATCTGGCGAACCTTACAGGCTCACGGCGACCTCGACGGGAAGGCGCTCCGGCAGCGTGTCTTGCCCGCCATGGGCCTCGATCCCGGCAGTGCTCGGATCGTCAACTATCACGCGTGGGCGTTGGTCGATCTGCAAGCGAGTGGCTTCGTCGAAGCTTACGAGGCACGCGTCCCCGCGTCGAAGGGACGGACGCGCCTGACCACGGTCTACCGCGCGACCAAGCCCCGTGTGCGCGTGAAAGGCGAGGTGCGGTCGTGATGTCCCTCGGCGCTCTTCCCCGACAGCGCGCTTGTGGAGCGACCTCGCGTCACGGTCAGCACCGGGGTGCTGCCCCGCGCCCTCCGCCCAGCACCGGTAGAGGGGTGAGCCCGCGCGGCTGAGCCGATCCGGCGACGATAGCCGTCACTTCTCCACCTCCCCTCCATCGGAGGCAGCACCACTAAGTCACGCAACTACAAGGACTTATGTCTCGCGTGGAGAGGTGGAGGCTTACTACTCACCAAAGCCCTTACTCCGGAAAGGAATGAAGGAAGTCGTGGTTTTCATAGCAGCGTAAACCGCGCTTACCGGCCATCACCACTCCATCTCTCAATAGTCAAAGCGCCTCCGCGCCACGAACCTAAATATCTCGTAGTTGAGAACAGCAGCTACCGGACCAATAACTGTGAATCATCGACATCGTATCTGATAAATACGTCGTCGCATTGTTTCGATGTTGTTCCGGGGTCTTGGCGCTGTTCTCGCCAAGACCCCACTTTTGGAACAGCAAAGGAAACATCATGTCTACTGAAATTACGAAGCAGGAAGCCCAAGAGAAGTGGGCGGCTCGGGTCACCGAAGTCCTCGGGGCGATGCCCGGATCGGCGCGCGAGTATGTTCCGCTGGCCGCGCAGAAGTTTGATGCGGCGATCACTTACCGTGGATCGATCCGCCTCGAACACCTGCATGGCTTCGCCTCCCCCTACGATGTCGCACGCGACATGCGGATTCTCGCCGCCGAACTGAAGCTGAAGATTCCGCGCAACGATATCAACGATGCGGTCGATCGATACATCGCCGATCAGCGTGATGCCGCACTCGCCGACTTGCGCCGGATGGTCCAACAGCGACGAGAGTTCGACTGGCACGCAATGGTTCGCGTCTGCTTCGATTGCCGCGATGTCGGCGAGGATTTCGTCGTGGCCGTCCTTCGTCACTTGGTTTGGCAGGTGCAGCGCAAGATCGCCGGTCTTCCTGCCGCACACCACCTCATGCCGGTGCTCCACGGGCCGCAGGGCTGCGGGAAAACCTACTGGATCGAGCAGTTCGTATCGCCGCTGCTCGACGTGACGAGCTACGCGGACTTCGGGCAGATCGCGGACGACCGTATGATCGATCTGTGGCGCTCCTACGTCATCGTGCTCGATGAAATGGCCAAGGCAGGCAAGGCCGATATCGAGACGGTCAAGCACGTCATCACCGCGCAGACGCTCGAACGCCGCCCCATGCGGACGAACGCGATCGTCACCATCATTCAGAACGCGACTCTGCTCGGTGCGTCGAACCACAGGCTCGCAGAATTGATCCGAGATGAGACGGGCATCCGTCGCTTCGTCGAACTCTTCTACATGCGCCCTATCGACCGCGATTTCCTCGGCACTGTGGACTGGTATGCGGCATGGGGTAGCGTCCAAGCAGGAAGATGCAGCGCCGATTCTCGCGGTCATGGATCAGCTTGTCGAGCAACAGGCGGGTCTGCGTCACCACGGCCCGGTCGAATACTGGTTGATGCACCTGACCGACCTCGATCTCAGCGAACTGCAAAAGTTGGCGGGCGCGGATGATCTGCTCTCCACCCAGCAACTCTACGACGCCTATGTCCAGCATCGCCGGGAGGTGACGGCTCAGTATGATCGCGAGCATCGGTCGCAGCAGACCTTTGCGATCGAACTTTACCGGATCACCGATGCCGACGACGCGGCGGTCATCAAGAAGGCGCGGACGAAGAAGCGCAATGGCTGGCGCATCATGCAGCCTGCACGCCCGGCGCTCTCGGTGGTGCGGTGATCGTCTCGTTCTTCGCCTCGGCCTACGCTCGTGAACCCTTCGTCGTCGAAATGAGTCAAGCCGAGTTCTTCGCGATGTGCCGTGATTCGGCGACGGAGGCCCGGCAACTGAGCGACCAGTCGAAGCGCACTGCCATGATGCTGAGCCCGGCGATCTACGATCCGGAGGGGAAACGCGGGCTCGTCCATGCACGAGGTGCGGACTTTACTGCGCTCGATTTCGACGAAGGCGATTGGACGGTTTTTGCCGCCTCCGCATGGTGTCGAGCGCGAGACCTTGCGCACGTCATCTACACGACAGCAAAATGTCACCCGGCGCATCATCGATTTCGTCTCGTGCTGTTTTTCACGCGTCGGGTATCGGCTGCCGAGTATCCCGCCGCGTGGCAGGCCATTGCGCGCATGATGCCTGCCGTCGTCGATCCTGCGACGAAAGACATCACCCGGTTGTCGATTGCTCCCTACGCTTGGGAGGGGGCATTCAACTATCTTGCCTGTGCTGAGGGTGCACAGTTGGACATAGATGACGTTGGGCGTCGTTTCGCTCCACCGCCTCCACCCCCTCCGCCTCCGCCTCCGCCTGCGGAGGTCCGGACCACGCCTTTGTCTTCGGCATACGCGAAAGCTGCGCTGGCGGGGGAGGTCGATCGCGTGCGCCTTGCTCGACCCGGTTCTCGCAATCCAACGCTTCACCGGGCTGCCTTTTCGTTGGGGCAACTGATCGCCGTTGACCTGCTGGAACGCCGCGCGGTCGAGGATGCACTCTCCTCAGCGTCAAGTCTGCCCTCATATGAGGCAGCAGCGATGATCAAGAACGGTATCGATGCAGGGGCGCGGCACCCCCGGCAGTGAGCGGAGTGCCGATGTATTCGGTGGCGCAAACGATGCCGGGGAGTTCTTGCGATCCAGAAATTGCCCCTAACCTTACAGAAATGTGCTATTGGACCGCCATGCACCACCAAACCCGAAAGGCCTGCCACCTCCGAATATTTTAATCGGAGGTATCAATGGCAAAAATCACGCCCTTTGGGGGCTGGCTGCTCCAGCGTTCCGTCGAGATCGACGAACATTTTCCGGGATTTTCAGGCCACATGCATCGGTGCTCAAGTGAGCGCCGTCATGTGATCGCAGCCTATCTGTCGTCCGGCATCTCGGCGCAGAATGCCGGTTCACTGACCGAGATGGGAAGGTTTCTGACTCACTCCTCGCACGATGACATCCTTCACGCGGCCTTCAAATCCTTACCGAAGGGATATCGCGGGGCGCTCGCACGCGGCGGCCCACAGCCCTACGCTCGACGCCACTACCGCTACCTGCATGCGCTTATGACGAGTGACCTCCGTGCTTCGATCACGCGCCTCATTCAACACCTCCCGCGCGTGAATCCTGCCCGGCTTCGTATCGCGCGAATCCTGCCTCCCGACCTTCGGCGCGCAAATATTGTCATGGCGATCAGGGACCCCCGGACTGCCCGGGACCTTGCCAATCTACTCCAGCTTTTGGAGGACGCAGGAGCGGACCGGGCAGCCATGGTACTCGCGCTCGCGGGCATCGAGACACTTTCTCATCTGAGTGACTGGGCAAGGCGCTGGGCATTTCGGATTCGCTTGCCCGAGCACCCCGCCCCGGCTGCCCCCGGTTATGTGCCAGTCCAAACCGGCGATGAACTTAAGCGGATCGCAATCCGCCATCGCAACTGCACCCGCAATTATCTCGCCAATGCGCTGGAGCGGCGATCAGCGTTTGCGGTCGTAGTCGAGGGCAAGGGCGAGGCGGTTGTGCACCTGATCCGTGAGCGAGGCGCTTGGACGCTCGATGACGTTTATGGACCCGGCAACTCTGCTCCCGCTCCGAACCTCGTGACGCTCGCAACGATCCATCTGGCTAAGCACGGCATCGGACCGCGTGGCCAGCGTCCACGATCGCAAAATCGCTGGGGAGCGCTTCGCCGCATTGCCGGGCATCTGGATTACGAGGGCGATTTCGATCTTGAATGACGAGCTAAATAATTCGCCATGCAATTCACTCAAAGCGAACTCCGCGACCTCGCGACCGAGCACGATCAATACATCGAGCGCATCACACCCGTCATTCGCGCTCGGCTCGCCACGCGAGGCAAAAGTGAGGCTGCGATCGACGCATACGTCGCATCGCTTCCCGGCGAACATTTCCTCATTCAAATCAGACGCGCGCTTAGCGGATTGTGGAAACTTCACCGCTGAACAAGAGGCGTACACCGTCGCGTGCAATGTCGGCGGCCGGTCGGAGACCGCTTCGCGCGCTATGCGCCCAATCGCCTGAGTTGGCTTTCAAACTCGTAGACCATCGACCGGAACCGGGCAGCCGCCCCAACATCGCCGCGAGCCTCTGCATCAGACAGTGAGTATGCAGCATCGCCCAGCTTGCGCTGGAGTCTGGTGATCTGCCGGTCCCGCTCGCGATCGTCATTCAGGTACCCACCAACATCATCGTCCCCGCGATTGACGAAAACACCGCACAGATAAATGAATACCAGCGCGCCAAGTACGCCGGGCAGTTCCATCGGTTCGCGTTCGGGCGGGCGAATCAGTTGGGAAAGATACGCAACCACGCAAAGTGCTGCGAGGCCCCCACAGATTACCTGCCGCACGATGCTCCAACGAGCAACATTGAATCCGTCGAACATCTCACCCCCGTCAATTGCGCTGGCAGTGCCACTTGCCTCTATAACCGGTACCGTTTATCGGTTTAAGCGATACCGCTTATTGCGTCAATACGGGCGCGCTACCAAGGGGGCTAGATGCGAGAAACCGATACCGCTATCTCGTTGCGTGTGACCAAGCCTCGTCTCTTCACCGAAGCGATCCACTTCCGGGCCAAAGATGGCACGAAAGCCCGGATTGACGCGCTGCGCGGAGAGGTGCGGCAGGGCGATTTCGTGCGCTTGTTGATCGAGGAAGCTCTCGACCGGCAAGAGCGGCTCCCCCCAAAATCTCAAGGCTGAAATCGGAAGCATCTGCATACGGCTCTTCCAGCCTCGAAGGTTCTCGGCCGTCTTTACCGACTACTTCGCGTGATGCCGCAGCGACCGCCGAAGCGATCTTTCGCCGATTTCACCAACACGGTTTCATAGGCGTTCTGATTGGTTTGATCCAATTACGCGCACTTCTTGATGTCACGTTCGGGGGCGCTCCTAAGCAACTTCCGCTCCTCGCGGGCATTGGCATGGTAGCCAGTCACTATGTAGCCGCCGCTTACAACAAGCCTCTTTCCTTCCAAACGCCGGATGCGGTTCAGAAATCGTTTGAGTATCTTCTCTACCGCTTGCCGATCCTGCGAGCGCACGAGGTAGCCATCATCTACCTCCGAGCCGATCTCCATAATGAGATTGATGTCCGACGCGGCAATGCTGCGCTGCGCGAGTCTTTCGACGGCGTGCTGGGTGATATGAAGACTGCTCATCATCAAACCTCCAGCGTGATGCCGAGCAAGTCTGGTAGGCTCGCCAGATATGCATTGCCGTTCTCGCGAACCCACTCGGCGACACCCTCCGGACCTGTCTCGCGGACATCCTTAGGCAATTCATGGAGGGCCACGTTTCCGCAGATGATGTGATGCACAGCTTCCTCATCCCCGCCCACCAGCGTTGATGCCTCCTCGCGTCCGAGTGTATATCCGGGTTGATCCCAGTTGGGAGACCAGTGCTCAAACTGGGCCGCCCCCCCGAGGTTCGCCGTGAGGCTGGCGAGAAACCGCGCCATCGGATTCTGCTCGCTCTCTTCGTAGTGGTGGCTAACCTCATCATCAGGAATGAGCAGCCCAAAGATATCTCGCTTGGCAATGGAGCGCCGTTCGGATTCCATCACATCCTCACCACGCGAGTTACAGGTGATATCGGAGACGAGATGCGCAAAGTCCGCCTGTGGCCCAACCGCATCCCACTGCTCTGACAGTCGATCCAAACGTCGTGCCCGCTCCTTAAGGCTCTCCTCGGCTACCCACAGGAAAAGAAGCGGAGCGAGGTGGAGGATGGCAGACTGGCTAACACGATATCGCATGGCAACGAGGGAGAGCGCGTTCCTCGCGTCATCCGACATGCGGACATGCATCTGAGACTTGCGTGTTATCTCAAGCCGCCCGGGCGCTTCGAGAGTTGGGCCAGTCAGGGTGTCAACGTCCGTCTGAAGCGCCCGCGCGAGCCGTTCTACGGTCGTGCGACGGCTGTCAGCGCGCTTGGCCGTTTCGATTCTGTTGATGGTGCCCCGATCAACGTTTGCCTTCTCGGCTAAATCGTCCAAGCTCCAACGCTTCTTCGTGCGCAACGAGCGTAGGTTGGCCGGATTGATTGTGGGCATGTGCATTCTCCTTCGGCAGGAAGCTTACGCCGCACATTGATATCATTATATAGGCATTTAAGTGCCGTTTTGTGCATAAAGACGACATATTAACCAATGCTATAGGCGTAATAGGCCTACAGAACTTGGCGTTGGTGGTAAGGCGACGTAAGCGGGCACCCCCTCCCGATTCCGCGTCTCACGATCCGCAGATGTCCGGCCTTTCGGGTGTTTTGGGAGGCTCGCTTGACAATCGGAGAGATGGAACGGCGAGGCCCGCGCGATTATCGTGCAGATCGTAACGCATAGTCGGCGGCAATCGATCAACGACCTGCACGGCGACGGAGCCGAAGCAAACGGGGTCTGATCGCTTGTCCAGAAGGTATGCCCCAGCGAGATGTGATATAATCGGCCTCATCGTCTCATAGGACGGGTCAAAGAGACCCTGTTGGGACGATCTCGAAATCGACACCCAGATTGGAGCCAGATGCTGATCGGATACGCACGAGTCTCGTCCGCCGACCAATCCCTCGACATCCAACGCAACGCCCTCACGACGGCAGGCGTCGACAAGATGTTCGAGGAGAAAAGGTCAGGACGATCCGCCGATGATCGACCCGAGCTTCAAGCCGCTATCGAGTTCGCACGCGAAGGCGATGTCCTCGTCGTCACCAAGCTCGACCGGCTCGCTCGATCCGTCCGCGATCTCCAACCTGCTGGCCCGACTGGACGAGAAGAAGGTCGGCTTCCGATGTCTCGACCAAGCCATCGACACGACATCGTCCACTGGGCGGCTGACGCTATCGATCCTCGGAGCCGTCGCCGCCTTCGAACTCGACATCCGCGCCGAGCGACAACGCGAAGGGATCGAGGCAGCGAAGAAACGAGGAGTCTACCAAGGCCGTCGCTCGAACATCGACCTCGACAAGGTGCGCCAACTCTCGACGAGAATGAAGCCGCCCGAGATCGCAGCCGTCATGGGGATCAGTCGAGCAAGCGCGTATCGCGCACTGTCGCAGATCGCCGCCGAAGCCGCCTGACATCACGATCCAAAACACAGTCCAGAAGGCGCTCAGAGCCGCTGTAGGAGCACATCATCATGACCGGCATCGACGAACGCTCCGAAGGTGAAATGGCGTCTGGAGATGCTCTGCGGGATGATGGCGTGGACGGTGAAGGTTCGAGTTCTCTGGGACTCATATCGCCCAACACTGAAAACATTGGATTTAATCCGGCTGAGCGCGAGGACTCGAACCGGAAACCCGCATCCGAGACCCGGCTCGCTCCTCTTCTGGGCACCATTTTCCTGTCCATGGACGTCCGCCAACGTCCCGTAAGTGGCTCAAAAATAAATCCTTTTCTGCTATCTCGTCCGACGGTGTTCAGGCCGATCCGCCCACAGATACCCCCATTTGGTGGTATTTTGGGTCGTCGATTTGCCCGGTTTTGGACGGAGATACCACCATGTCCCTGACTGCGCTTGCGATCAAAAATGCCCGCCCGAAGGGCAAGGCCTACAAGCTCTCCGATGCCCACGGGCTTCACCTGTTGGTGACGCCCAATGGCGCGAAATACTGGCGGCTGCGTTATCGCCATCTCGCCAAGCAAGAGACTCTCGCACTCGGCGTCTGGCCCGAGGTGAGTCTTGCCGATGCCCGCGAGAAGCTCGCCGTCGCGCGCAAACAAGTCGCCGAGGGCCTCGACCCGATGGCGGAGAAGAAGCTCAAGAAGATTCGCGCACAGATCGACTCCAACATCACCTTCAAGTCGATCGCCGAGGAATGGGTGCTCAAGTGCGAGCGGGAGGGGCGCGCCGAGATCACGCTCGAGAAGGGTGGGGTGGCTGGCCGAGGACAAATCCGAGGTTCTTCCACGTGCGCTTGCGCGCGCGCGCAAGATGGATCGACGCAAGCTGGAAAGAGCATTGCACGACTACGGCTCGCACGGACAGAACGTCTATTAACCGGTGCTGACGCCACAGCCGGTCTTGGTGGGCTGATGCTGCTCCACGAGATTCCGGATTTCCGCGACCTGATCGCGGTCACCGCGCGTAAGCACGGAATCGATCCGGGTCTCGTGGAGAAAGACTATTGATCACGCACGCCTTGTGGGGCCTGCAACAGCTAGGGCTCACCTTCGAACTCAAGGGCGGCACCTCGCTGTCGAAGGGCTATGGGACTGATCCATCGCTTCTCGGAGGATATCGATATCCTCAGCCGCTGACGCAGCTCGCGCTCAAAACTGACCCCGCCTTTTCGTTCGGCCTAGCGAGCTCCGTCGTGCGGAATGGTCCGAGTTCGCCGTCGACAAGCGAATTTGGGCCCCCGCGGAACCGCCCAGCCGCCAGCCGCTAGGGGTTCTTGGCGAGCCACATCAGCCGATATTTTCCCCCGAAAAGCTTGGGCTCGTATTTGGATTCGAGCCGCAGCGCTCCCGTATAGAGCCGGTCCCCGGGAAGAGCCGGCGAGTCGCACACCGGCGCATAGGCCGGCGGCGCGCCGGGAGCGCTGGCCTTGACCGCGGAGTTGAGCAGCAGCAGTCTGGGCACCGTGTTGACCGGTCCGGCAGGCCGGTCGACGCCGAACACGGTGACGATATGCCCGGTTCGATACGCGCTGCCGTCGATGTTCACGAACGATGTCATGACCGGAGTCTGGGACAGCAGGAACGAGACCGCGCCCCCGAGCGTGGCGGCGTTGGAAATTCCGGTCTTGGCGGCCGCGGCATCGGCCAGTTCCTCAAACGTCGGATAGAATGCGGATGCCAGACGCAGATTGTTGGACGTCAGCCGCAACACCGCGCGCTCCCAGACGCGCTGATTGTACGCGTCTTCCGGCGTCCCCGGCTTGACTTCTGCATCGATCGCCGCGCGCACCTTCGCTTCGGCGGCGCGAACCTGCCCGACACTGTTGAGTTCGAATCCCGGTACCTTCGCCCGGGCGAGTGCGAAGGCTAGCGAATAGGATTGGCAGGTGTCCCTATAGGCCTGCGGGATCGGGCTGGTGACGACATCGAGGCTTTGGGCGCTCGCCGGAACGGTCATCAGAAAAGCGACCGGCAGCGACAGGCTTGTCAGAAGCTTCTTCATTGCGAGCATCCTTTCGGCAGGGGCTGAAAACTGGACTTCAAACATCGAGCCGCACCACGATAGGCTCTGGAAGATAGAGGAGCGGGCCTTCCTGGTCGCGTTCGCCTTCGGCAAGCGCGGTTGAGGCGCGCGAATTGGCGTGCGGGCTCATCACGGTGATGCGGACCGCATGGCGCGTCTCGCCATCGCCGTGCCCAATCTCTTCCTTTGGAATTACGAGCGGCAACGTCCAGCGCAACTGGTTGGGCAGGTCCCTGCTTTGGGTCACGCGGCTGAACGCTTCGTCGCCGCTCACCACCGAGACGATCTGGCCGAGACGGTCGATGACCGGCAGCGGCTGGCCACTCGCGCTGAGCCGCTCGAGTTCGACGACGATCCGCGGGGGCAAGGTGTCAAGCTGTTCCTGGATGCCGCCGCTCAAGCCGGTCACCATCGGCGCGCGCTTGACATAGGCGGGCCCGGTCGCGGTGACGGTCACCTTGTCGCCGCTGGCCGTCGCGGAAAACGTCCAGGGCTGGTGGAGCATGAAGCCGTCCGCCCGCACCGTCTTGGATAGTCGGCAGCGCGGCAGGGCGTTCCGCTGGTAGCGCGCGAGGCTGAGCCGCAAGCCGATCTTGAAGGCTCCAAGGTCCCGGACCGCGATATCGCAATACCAGCGGCCATGGCCATGATCGAACTTGGGCCGCAGCAAGGCGAGTTGGACTTCCTGTTCTTCCTGCACCGTGCCGCTGCTGTCGTCGTCACGCTGATACATCGTCGCGAACGCCTTGCCAGCGGTGCCGAGGAATTGATCCTCCGAGAGGAAATAGGGTTCGGCATTATCGGGACCGAGCCGGGCATTAGGTTCGGCGGCCATGTCGCCGCCCCAAATGCTGAGCTGAGGACGGAGCCAAGGCTTTATCGGACCCGAATTGGGCTTGCGGCAGACGATCGCGAGCATCTCGCCTTCCCCGGAGTCGAACCAGTCCTGGCCGAGCCAGCATCGGTAGACATGCTCGAGCCGCTTCGCATTCGCGCCCGGCAATTGGTATACCCGGCGCTGGTAGAAGGCACCCTTGTCCCGCAGGATGCTCGGGGGGGCCGGACGGCGGGTCGCCTGAAGCACGATCCAGCGCGTCCCGCGGCCGGCATTCAAGCCTGTATTCAGCTCGGCCGCATCGAACTTGTCGCGCCACCCGTCTTCCTTCAGCCTGTCGAGCGTAGCGCGGCATTCCGCTTCGGTTAGAGCCTCGGCGATGCCGCTTTCGGGATCGCTGTTATTGGTCAGAAAGCGCGAGCGGCAGCGCAGGCGCACCAGCATGCGGCGCGAGACGTCGCATTTGAACTCAGCGGAGAGCGCGCGCGGCGCACCGCGCTCATCCTTTTCGAGATCGACAAGATTGGCACGTTTGCGAAAGGCCTGACGGTCCTCGCCAAGTCTCGCGTCGATCGCCGGCAGATCGTCGATGCCGAAGAGCCGGAACGACACCGGGTCGTCGCGATAGTCCCAGAGCTTGGGCTGATCGAGGTGATGCGGCTTTTCCGCGGCGGCCGTCCGGAACACGCGCGTCTTGCCAGTGACTTCGCGCCACATCGCCTGCGCCCAGACCGCGCACATCGCCTGGCGGTCGACCAGGATCTTCCCTTTGGAAAAGACCGCATTCGCGCCGCGCTCGCCGGCCAGCAAGCCGCCGGCGCCGACGCTCGCTAGGAAGGTGTCCTCATTCGCCATCGCCGCCGACTGGAGCGATTCGATTGCCAGCATGCTGCCGTCGGGTGTCTCGATGGCATGACTGACATCGAAGGCAAGCACGTCGCTGAGCGGCCCCATCCGCATCACCGAGCTAAGTGTTGCCCACCAGTCCTCGCGGGCCGCGGCGTCGCCGTTGTCGGCACCGGCGAGATGGGCCGCGCCACTGGTCCCGCCCGCAGCACGGGCCTTGGCGAGCGCAGAACGGAACGAAGGTTGCGCCAAGACCGCCCGGGCGGTCCGGTTGGTCCATAGCTCGAAGCGCAGGGTATCGCTGGGAGCGACATTTACCTGTAGCGCCGGGATCGCGAGCGTGCCGCCTGGCACGGCGATTTGGGCGTCGGGCAATCGCGTCACGCGACTGCCGGCGGCATCGTCGGAAGCGTAGAAGACGATCTTAACCGGAACAACCGCGGCCGGATCGAATCCTTGTGCGCGGCTGCGCTTTGCTGCCGCATCGCGCTTCCAGAATTCGAGGCCGGGTCCGACGCTTGTCCTGGTCACCGCAAAGGGCGAAGTCGCCCTGGTCGGCGACAATCGTGTGCCGATGCTGCAGATGCTGCTGTCAACGTGAAACGGCTCGAGACGCGGATCCTCCGCCTTGAGGGGATCGAACAGCAGATAGTTGGGCTTGCCTTGTGCCGCTGCCGCCCCCGTGCGAGCGCCGGGGAAATTGCCCTTGTCGGCCTCGCGGCGCAAATAGCGATAGGCGCCGCGGCCGGCGCGCTCTTGCGCGGCTTTTTCGCTGCCGGCCAGAACCGGATCGAATTCGCCAAGCCGTTCGGCTTCCTCGAAACCGGTGCGCGGCGCGACAATGTAGCGCACGACGCTCTCCTTGCGCCGTAACACGATGGTCTGCGGGCTCGGCCCATCCAAGGCTTCGAGCGAGCCTCTTCCAGGCAGGTCGTTTGGATCGATCAACACGACAGGGGCGGGCGCGGCCTCGACCGGCGCAAAGACATAGGCACCGCTTCCCGGGGCGCCGATCGCATGCTCCACGGCGAGACGCTGCGCCACTGCCAGCGGCACACTCGAGCCATTGGGTTTGCGGGCCCGCAACAGATAGCGATAGGCTTCGCCCGCCCGCAGGATTGGGCCGGGCCGCCCGCCGACGAAATCATAGCTGATCTTGCACGGCAGGTTCGCGCGCACGGCAGCCCGGGTATCGCCCGGCGTCTCTGGCGCGGCGACGGGATTATAGTCGTGCGGCAATGGCATCCCGATATTTGCGCCGTCCCAATTGAGCAGCACCTCGGAGGCGATCAGATAGTCCTGCTCTGGGCTCTTGTCGGTCTCGGGCGCGGTAAAGACCCGGGCCATTGGCGTGATATAGCCATCGTCGCGCCGTTCGAACGGGGCGAAGGGATAGGCCGCCGCTGCGGCCGGAGCGGCTGCTGGTCCCGGTGCGGCGGCGGCCGCCGGCGGGACGATGGGCTGAGGCGCCTGCAACGCGGCCTCGATGACATCGTAGCGCAGAGTCCGCGCGCCAGCCGGATAGAGATTGCCTTTGGGCGAGACCAGATCGACGCGATAGCCATCGACGAGATCCTCGGCGTAATGCAACACGATGTCGCCGAGCTCGGGCGGCGGCTCGGCCGCGCGCATTTCGCGCATATGCATGGGCACGATCGCCTCGGTATCGAGCAGCATCAGTCCCGCCGTTCGCAGGCCGGGTTCACCGTGGGGCACGCTGGCCTCGTCGACACCGTTGGCGATCGCAGACAAGGTGGCCTGCAATGCCCGGCGGCGGCTGGTCATGCCGGCGATGCCGTCGATCACTTCGATGCGGAAGCGCGGCTCGCTCGCGCCGGCAAAGGCGCGACTGTCGCGGAGTCGCACAACCCCCTGGGCCAGCGGCAGCGAGGGGACAGCCGATACCGACGCATTGTTATCCATGACATATTGCGGCGCCGGTTCGAACAGGCGCAGCGACGGATCGTCGGAATTTTGCAGCTGAAAGGCGGTCAGGTGCCCGCGCATGCTGCCTTGGGCGCCAGCGACATCGACCGAGACGAAGCCCGTATGCATTCCGTCCTTGCGAAAGGCCTCAGGGAACTGATCGAGCGGTATTTCGATATCGACGAGCAGCCGCACGAATTTGCGCAGTGCCGGGTGCGCCTGCAACCCCGCGACATGACGCTGGGCGATCTCCATCGCCATCGCGTCGTCGATCACCGGCTTTGACAGATTGGGATTGGCGGCCTGGGGCGAGACTGTCCCGCCGTTGCTGGCGTGCATCCGGGCCAGTTGATCGTCGCTTGCCATGGCCCGGTCGAACGCGACGACGCCGAGTTTCGCCAGCGACGGCGCGACGTCCTGAACCGGGTTCCATGGGCCGAGCGCGACGCATTCGGCCGGTGCTCTGCGCGGACCGAACACGGCTTCGCTGAACCACTCACTCTTGCTGCTACCGGCCACCTGTGCCGGCAGGAAGGGATTCCAGGCGGCGCTGCCATCTGCCGCTTTGCCTTGCGCCGCTTTGGTGATTGCAGCGCGCACCGTGATGAAGGTCGCGTCGAGCGCATCGATTTCCGCGCGTTCGACGATCCCGCCAATGCCGATCTCCAGGGTCGACGCGCCAATGTTGTTCTTGAGCGCATCGGCGGCGCTGCCGTTCGAGAGGCCCTGGAACACGTCGCGTTCGGCGAGTTCCTGCGCGACGCGAATCTGCACCGCCGGGGAATTGGGGTCGCGCCTTCGCAACTCCTCGAACGACAGAGCCGGAGCCCCTGCGGACCCCGACAGCCCCGAAGCAAGCAGTGTCGCGGCCACTGCGCTCTCGTGCGCGTCGCGGGCAATGCCGATAACCTGGGAATAGCTATAGGCCTCGGCGCGAGCGGGCTTGCGCGGCTTGCCGGGCGTCATCAACGCCGCATATGCGCCGAGGACCTGGGGCTCTTTCCAGAGCTTGTCTTTCCACCAGGCTTGCGCGGCCGCGGTCAGATCGAGTTGGCCAGCACCGGCAAAGTCGGGCCGCGCGGCCTCGGTCAGCGTCTCCAGCGTGTCGCGGCGGCTCCCGACCATTATTCTGAAATCCAGCGCCGCGATTTCGGCCGGCCAGTCGGCGATCGAGACGGGACCCGCTGCATCGGGATGAGGGCGCAGCACCACGCTGATGCGCAGCTTGCGCACGCCGTCTGCCTCGACGAATCCGTCGGGAATGGCGATGCAGTCGACAGTGGCAGTCAGCGTCATGCCTGGCCCCAATCCTCAACGAATTTCTGGCGATACTCGGTCCATTTGGTGCGCTTGTCGGGCGCCAGGACACGGTGCAGCATATCCTCGCCGGCCCCGCACAGCAGACCCGCCATCGGATTCCGCAAAGCTGCTTGCGCGCCCCCGCCGGACTGCTCCTGGCCGCTGATATGATAGGTGGCGGTAAAGCGGTAACTGACCTCGACGAAACCGACCCGGAAGCTGAATTTGTAGCTCGCGCTGCCTTTCATCGAGTCGCCTTCCTGGACGATCTTGACCTCGATGTTGACGCTGACCCCGAAGCACGCGATCTGGCCTTCGCCGACGGCATGGACAAAGCCTTCGAGCGCGCGCCGGACATTGTCGCGGATGAGCAGATAGATGCCGGTCGATACCCTGCCCTGCGCCTTGAGCGGGCCGAACCGGATATCGGTCGCGGCCCCGAATTCGAGCTGGATCTCAAGCTGGCGAATGCCCTTGGCGTTGGCGCTGATCGCGACGAATCCGCCGCCATAATAGCAAGGCGCGACGATTAGTCCGAACGGCTGCTCGCGGCTGGCGAACGCGAAGCGGAATTCGGCCTCTTCGCCGTTGAACGGCAAGCGCGCCGCGATATCGAGCGCGACGTTGCTGATCGTCAGCGCTCCGAAGGTGATGCTTGGAATATTGAAGCCATAGCCGACCTCGACACCCGGCGGAATCAAAGTGGGCACGATCCTGAAGCCGCTGTCGCCGGTAGACATCAGCTTTTGCAGCGCGGTGAGGAATTTGAGCTGCGCGCCGATCTCAACCCTTGCAATCGAGGTTTTGAAATGCGGCTTGCCGCCTTCGACCGTGAATTTGCTCTCGGCGAACGAGACAGTGACCAGCTTGAAGTCGCCCAGCAAAATCAGGTCGAACGGCTTCAGCGTGCCGGAGATCGACATCTTGCGCTCGCCAGGGCGAAGCAAGTCGATCTCGATCTCGGAGCGGATCGTCAGATGCTTGGGGCCAGGCCCCGGTTTGAAGATCGGCGTGTCGCTGGGATACGCCTCAAGCTCGGCATCCCAGTCATAATGCATGTGCACCCGCGACGGGATCAGCCGCCGAACCGCATCCTCGGCGGCCCGCCGCGCGGCACTGAGATCGAACAACGCGCTGACCTGGCCGCGCGCGATCGCGTCGAACAATTTGAGCAGGAAGGAAGCGGTCACTGCCAGGCCGGATTCCTTCGTCTCCCGCCAGCGGGTGAGCAACGCGGCGGCGCGCACGGGGTCGGCAAGCGCGGCGAGGTCGCCCCTGTCCTGCTCGAGCTTGACCCGGCAAGCGTCGAACTGACTGCGCAAGTCGCCGACAAGGATCGAAATGACGCCATTGGCACCGCTCTGGGTGATCATCTTGTCGATGGCGTTGGCCTGGGCGAGCAGCAGCGTATGGACTTCGAGCAAAGGCTTGGCGGCGCGCCCGGCGATGCCGGCATAGAGCGCGCCCGCCGCGGCGAGCAGCGAGCCGCGCAGCGCGAACAGGTCGGTGGCAGCGGCGAAGAGCTCGCGTTCCGCCCCGGCCATTTCCGCTGCCGCAACCACCAGTTTGCCAAGCGCCGCGGGTGTGTAGTCCGGGCCCTTCCCGAATGCCGCGACATCCCGCGCCAGTTGCGTGACGCGCGTGAGCTTGGCGGTGGCGCGCCTGACGGTGGCGGGATCGAGCCCGGCCAGCGCCGCGCGCAGCCGCGTCTCCAATGCGCTCGCGGCACCGTCGGCGGCCTCGGCGATCGCAGCGAGCGTCAGGCGCTGGGCGAGCAGTATCAGGTCCGCGCACAATTTGCGCAGCTCGAGCCGGGCGGCTGCGATCATTTCCTCCGGCAAGGCCTCGATCGCCGCGGCCAGCGTCTCAGCGGGCGCGCCAATATCCTTGAACGCAGCGAGACAGTCGCCGCGCAGCCGCTGGAGCTCACCGATCAGGACCGGCAGCTGGCCGGGGTCGGTGCACAATTGGGGAAGGGCTGCCGCAAGCGCCGCATGGGCGCTCTGCAGGCGATTGAGCCGCTCGAACAGGCCAGCGACCGAGCCGCCGAGCTGGCGCGCCGCGCTACGAACCGCTTCGACCGGTCGGGCATTGCCGGCCACCGGCAGCTCGAGGAGCTTGAGCCGGTCGCGGAGCGAATCGGTCAAGCCGAGCAACATGGCGGGATCGGGCAGGATTTCGCTGGCGAGCGCGACGATCTCGGCCAGCGGCGGCGCGGCCGCGGCGGCGGTGTTGCTGCAGATCTGCGCCGCCGCGTCCTGCGCGGCGGCGAGCAGCGGCTGCATCGCCGTCAGGAATTCGGCGACACGCGCCAGGACCTGCATCGCCTGCTTCGCCAGCGCCTCGATGACGATCGCCTCGGCCCCCTCGGCCACCGCTTCGACGCGGCCCATATCGGCGAGCATCCGCGCCAACGGAACGCTGAGCGCGGCCCCCAGCGGCGCGGCGGCGAGTTCCGCGAGCGCAGCGTCGCCGGCGCGCAGGCGAGCAAGCGCCAGCGCGCGCAATTGCCCGGCATTTGGCGGCGCGTCGAACGCGGGCAACGGCCCGATGAGCATTTCGAGCGGCCAGGTCCTGGCCAGCGCGCCGGCCTGGAAACAGGGCTCGACGAAGCGGTCGACCAACGGCGTGACGAGGTCGTTGAGGATCGCCGTGCGCGCGCCCGCCATCGCCTCGGCGAGCGTCGAGGTCAGTTTCTGGCGGATGACATCGATCGCAGCGCGCACCGCGCCGAAGATGCGCCGCACCGGCTCGGGCGCTGGATTGGCGACCACGGCGTCGATGGCGCTGCGCAAGGCGCGCCAATTGGACAGCAGTGCATCGACTCGAGCCGGCAGGTTGGCGAGCGACAGCGCCTTGTCGGTGGCGACGGCCCGGAATCCCGCCGATAATGCCCGCAGGCTCGTGCTGAGCTCGGGGTAATAATAAGCCAGCGGATCGTCCGGACGGATGCCGCGCTTGAGCTCGAAGCCGCGTAGCGCGGTTTCGGCGCGGTCGAGCGCACCGTCGAGCGCATCGGCGGCGGCGCCGCAGGCTTCCTTCAGGCCTTCGAGCGCCCGGTCACCGGTGTCGCCAAGCGCATAGTCGAAAACTTCCTTGAGCTTGGGTTGGCGCTCGATGCCGACGGCTTTGACGATCTCGCCGATCGGGACGATGCCGAGCAACTTGGCGTCGCCGAAGAATTGCGCCGGGTCGAACGTGCCGCTACGGGCATCGGCGAGATTCCAGGGCGCCGCCGCATCGGCATCGTCGCTCGGCTTGCCCGGCGCTCCATACGGCGGCGGCTGGGCATGGCCATCCCGCGGCTGGGCGCCGACAATGGCATTTTGACGGCTGATGCCGGCGAGCGGCGTCGGCGTGCGCGACAGGCCGCCGCCGGAGGTGTTGTTGCCGCCAAAGGCCATGACTCCCCCGGTATCGAGGAAGTTCAGGTAGAGCTCGCCCTTGTTGCCGACGGGGTCGAAACCCTGTTTGAGATAATGGCTGCTAAAGGCGACGCGCTTGAATCCCTGCGGCGCCCCCATGATCCGGTCGAGTGCGGGAATCGAAATGCTAGCCTCGGCCATGGCCGGATAGAAAGGCGGCTCGTCTGCGCCTTCCATGAACCCGTCCATCACATAAGGAAGGTCCTCGCCGCTGGTCCCTGCCGCGCCCTCGGCGACGAAGCGTCCGCGCGCCTTGAGCAGGATCTTGTCGGTCTCGAATGCGGTGTCGCCGGGCTTGTTGGGCGCGGCATAGATGGTGCGACCGTTATGATGGAGCTCGGTGCGCAGCCATAGGCGCTGCCTGGCGGGATCCTCCTTGTGGGCGGAATCGTCGGCGAGATCGTTATAATATTCGACGACCTTGCGCACGATCAGCGGTTCGTGCGCGGCGGCATTGTCGAGGAACAGCATCGGCAAGGTGCGTCGCGTTCCGGTGTCGTCGGCTTCGAAGTCAAAGCGGATGATGGCGTCGTCGCGGTTGGCGGCAACGCGTTTGCGCGGCCAGAATACCCGGTTGATCTGCTCAAGGGGATCGTCGTGCGGATCCGGGCAGGCACGGCCCTCGGCGTCGCGCAGAGGGGGAAGGTCGAGGCCATCGGGGGCCTTGAACTCGCTCTGGTCGAGCTCGGGGCTGAGGCCGCTCAGCAAGCGGGCATGCCGGACCGGGATCTCGAGCCCCTTGAACGGCTGGTAGATGCCCGGATAAGCCTTTTCGACGGCCTTGGGCAGGATGAAGAAGCGCTGCACCAGCGGCATCATCGCGCCGAGCTCGGGATGCACCCAAGGCTCGCGTTCGGTGATCTTGATCAGCGAGGCGCGAAACCCGTACGGGAACAGAAAGCCCTTATAGACCACCTCGACATAGATATCGCTGCCAAGGCTGGTGCGGTGGACGTATCGCTCGACCGAAAACGCATTGGCAAAGAAGCGCGGCTTGAACTTCGGGTTGGGACTGTCGAGCGGCGCGGGCGGCTCGCCTTGCCATTCTACATCGATATCGGCGCCGAAGCCGGTCAGCCGGGCACCGAAGCGATTGAACGGCTGCGGCGAATAAACGCCTTCCTGGACCGCAGGCGGCACGTCGGGGCGTCCTTCGACGCCGCGCTCCTCAAGATCGAGATAATTGGGATAAGCGATTACCGGCAGGCGCACGGCGTTTTGCGGCTTGATCTTGTGGTCGATGGTGACCGGGCGCAGCGCCGCCAGGCCGAAGGCCGAGCTCAGCATGACGATCTCCACGCGGTCGCGCTGGGTCAGCGAGGTCCTGAACGGCGGGTCGGCCTTTGGCCTGCACGCAGGCTCGAACAGACTCGCGACATCGAGTCCGGTCGCCCAGATCGCGCGCACCTGGGCCGGCGCCGGCGCCTTGTCCGCCGCATCGGGCATAGGCTGCAGTTCAAGCTGCGCGGTCCACAATCCGCTGATCTCGCCAGGCTCCACGGTCGGATCGGGCACACGAAAGCGCGCCGTGGCATCGGGCGAGAACACCAGGCCGGTGACGAGCTCGAGCGCGGTCTCGTCGGCTGCGGGTGCGACGAGCGAAGCTCGGACCGCGGCTTGCGCTTCCGCCCGGTTGATCCCGGGCTTGAAGCCGAGCAGCGTGTCGAGCTGGGCATCGATGGCCATGTCGCCAGCCGCGCGCGGCGCGACCTTGAGCGCCAGATCGCTCCAGTCGGTGAGGGCGGCGATCGAGAGATCCGCTGTATCGGCCGGCCCTTTTTGGAACACGATCCGGCTGCGCCCCGACGCGCGGCTGCGCGCGATCCAGGTCGGGCCGACGTCGATCGCATAGCGGCCGTCGCTATCGCCGAGCTTGCGAATCGTCTGTGTCACCGTCTGCCCGCCAAGCGCGCGGCTGCAGAAAGCGAGAATTCCGGTGATCCAGCCGGCAACGCCGGAACCCGCCGGCTCGCCGAGAAACGCTTCCTCCTGGATGTGCTGCGGATTGAAGATGACCGCGCGCTGCGGCGCATTGTCGGCCGACTTGTCCGGATTGCTGTCGGGAATCAGCTTGGCGCCATCGGGTTCGACGCGCAGCCGGTAGTTGCGGAACTGAAAGCCAAGGTCGAGCGCATCCTGATGGCGCCTGGCGCGCAGTAGCGGCGATGGCTCGCCGAAGGTGGCCGCGGGATCGAGTGACACGTCGACGCCGCGGACGGTACCCAGATGCAAGCGACTCTCGGCGCCGTCGGGTGCGGCGCCGCCGGCGAGCTCGGCGACATCCCCGCCTTTGGCATCGGGGTCGCCGATCGTCAGCACCGCGTCGAGGCCGGTCATCTCGGTGGCAGGCCACAAGGGTGCGGCATGGCGATAGAAGATCGGCGTGTCGTGCCGGCGCCGGCGATAGTCGATATCGTAGCGTCCGCCGTCGGTCCCGCGGACGTGCAGGGTGAGCAGCGTCAACGGCATGCGCAGCAGCTTCTTGCCGGCATAGTTCCAGGCGATATCGAGCGTTGCGCCCTGCCGGGCCCGGACGGACGCGGCGTAGCGCACGCCCTGGATTACTCTGGGCACGGTCGCCAGCTTCCATACGAAGCAGCGCCGCGTGCTCCCGACAAAATCGACCAGTTCGGCGTCGTCGAGCCAGGCGACCCGGTATTTTTCGGCTTCGCCAACGACCAGCCGCGCCGGATAGCTGTTGGTCCGGCGGCGATAGACGAGCTTGCGCTCGCCCGCGGCGTCGCTGCGGCTCTCGATCCATAATTCGAGCCCGGCTTCGGCGCCGAGCGCAGTGGCGGTGTCGGGCTCGAGGCGAAGCTCGGACAAATGGACCCGGCCGAGATCCCAGCCGGCGTTGCCCGCGGGCACGACTTTCCCAAGGGCGGCGCGCATCCACAAGGCGCTGTCGGGGATCGCGGCCGCCATGACCTGCGTCTCGATTTCCTTGCCGGAAAGGCTCGCCTGGTCGGCTTTGGTAAACGGAGTGAGGGTCAGAGTGCCGGCGGTGCCGGTCTCGGCGCCAAGCGTGTAGCCGAACCGCACGACGGGGCCGGCAACCACCAGCCCGAACGGAAAGACCAGCCGCGCTTTGGGGGCCGCCTGCAGTTGCACACCCCCCGGCGGAGGTGGCGCCGTGAGCCTGGTTGCGATATCGACGCCACCGGGCCCCACGCCCTTTGCCATCCAGGCGGATAGCGCGATGACGGCGCCGGCGCCATTATAGGCGAAGCGGAGCTGCCATTGGTCCGAAGAATTCTCGAGGCTGATCGTGCAGCTGGCGTCGATATTGGTGCCGGCGAATGCCCCGGCCACCTTGAGGACATTGTCATTGACGATGGTGAAGGGATCGGCGCCGGCGGCGCTGAACCATTGCCGCTCGATGCGCCAGATCCCGTAGCCGGTATCCATCTCGACACCGCCATTCTTGCGCTGGAAGCGCGGCGCCGCTTGCGCGGCGGCAGGCATGGCAACGACGGCGAGCAGGACCGACGAGCTGCCGATAAAGGCGCGGCGCGTCAGCCCCAAGTCGCTGACGATCGGCATGCCAGCCGGATCGGCACACCCGTCCGGCATACCGTGCGCGCAGCTTTCCTCGTCCATGCCAGCTCCCCCGCTCAGCGCCCGGAGCAGCCCAACGCCCCAATGCATTTTCCGAAAACGCGCGAACACTTAAGCAGGAACTGGCGGCTGGCAGGTCTAAGCTGCACCATACAATCGCCGAGAAACGAAGCTGTCATGCGCGGCCGAGTCGCTGCAAGCTGATTCATCATCGCCCGGCGCCATCGGTCCGGTACGGCTGTTTTTCTTGCGGGTGAGCACGAGTTCGCCGGCTATCGCCGCTCGATTTGGCCACTGCTTGCGGTGAGGCTGGCGCGCGTCCGGGCAGGACAAGCCGAGCAAAATGGATGGGACGGAATCTGCAAGCGGCGCTTGAACAGGCCGCCGAGTAAAATCTGAGCGCGCTCCTCCGGCAGGGCGACATCAAGGCGCTGTGCCTCGGCGCGCTCAAGGGCGCGGGCTGTGCCCCGCCAGCCGAAGTTCTAATCCTGCAATATTTTGGGCCGCCGAAAATATCGGGCGCTTTGGCTACGGCCGCGCAACCGAAATGGTCTCCGCAGAACGCCCGAAGATATCGCCGGCCGCAAGCCTCGGAAGTATCGGGACAATTCTGGGCTGTGCGGGAGACTCACCGACCGTGCGTTTGAAAGGGCGGCTGGTGGAGCTGAGGGGAATCGAACCCCTGACCTCTGCAGTGCGATTGCAGCGCTCTCCCATCTGAGCTACAGCCCCGCCGCCTGCCCGGGCAACGCCGGAAGGCGTCGCTTTAGCGTCCGGCGATGCCCGTTGCAACCGGCGCCAACCCGAAATCCGGCGCTTCTCAGCACGCCAGAAACGCCGTCAGCACCGCGCGGAACGCCTCGGGCTGGTCGAGCATCACGAAATGGGCGGCGTCGCCGATGGGGACGAAGGTCATGTGCGGCGCCTTTGCATATTCGCCGCGATAGAGCGCATCGGCGCGCGCCAGCGGCACCTGATCGGACCAGGGATAGACCAGGGTGATCGGCGTCGCGATCCCGGCCATGTCGGCGCGCAGATCGGTGGTGAGATCGGCGTACATCGCCGCGCCCGAGACCCGCGCGTCCGCCGCGCGCATCCACGCCGCGACCTTCACGCGCGATTCGGGCTTGCGCGCCAGCGCGTTCGCGGTGCCGGTGACGGCTGCCTCGTTGGCGGGCTTGCCGTGGCCCCGGACCATCGTGTCGCGCATCGCCGCGGCGTTGGGCTCGATCGCGGCGAGCGTCGGATCGGGCAGGAAGATCGATGCGGCAAAGGGCAGCGCATCGACCACCATCAGTTTCGCCAGATCGCCCGGATGCGCCTTGGCCCAGAGCAATCCGAGCAGCCCGCCCAACGAATGCCCGACCACCGCCGCGCCCTGCAATTTCTCCCGTGCGAGAAGCGCGTGGAGATCGGCGACCACGCCGTCGAGAATCCCGGGCTCCAGATTGCCGCGCGGATCCTCGCCCGCAAAGCCGTTGACCTGCACCAGATAGACGCGGTGGCCCTTCGCGAGGTCAGGCGCGACTCCGTCCCACACGGCACGAGGGCTGGAGAGGCCGGGGATCAGGATCACCGGCGATCCCGTGCCTATTATCTCGACCGAGATATGGTCCATCTGAATCGTGCGGGCGGTGGTGGCCGCCGCCGCCGGGGCCGGCGCGCCGAGGATCGCGGGGATCGCGGCCGTGGCGGCGAGGGCGAAGAGCAGGCGACGGATCATTGGCCGGTTTCCTTGGAAGGGTTGTGGAAGATTTCCTCGATCGCCATGTCGAACAGGTCGGCGATCCGGAAGGCGAGCGGCAGCGAAGGATCGTAGCGGCCGGTCTCGATAGCGTTGACGCTCTGGCGCGACACCTCGAGCCGCTCGGCCAGATCCTGCTGGCTCCAGGCGCGCTCGGCGCGCAGCACGCGGAGGCGGTTCCTCATGCCTCGCGGCCCCCGCGCTCGACGATCCTGTTGACCGCCGCGCCCAGCCCGAGCCCGGCGAACCAGGAGATTGGCACGAAGAACAAGGGAATGTGCGGCGCCTGCGCATAGATTTCGAGGAAGCCCCACCCGGTCGCCAGCGCCATCGAAAAGCCGGTCGCGACCATCGCCTTGCGCACTTCGAGCATCCGGCGATAGCCGTCGTCGAGCTCGATGAGATACCGCCCGAGGATGAAGAACACCGCGATGATCGGCAGCGCCGGCAATATCGCAAGCGCCCAGCGCAGCGCCCCCGACGCGTGCAGCGCGCGGATCGCCATCGGCGCCGCGAACACCAGCACGACATACAGCCCCATCGTAGGTAAAAATCGCATCAGATATGCCCGGTCAGCCGGGTGCTGGAGCATCGCCATGTCAAGCTTCCTTTCTTGTACGTAAAGCACGCTTTACTGAACTATGCGTGATTGTCAATGGTGCTTTCCATAAAGGAAAGCGAGCTGCGCATGTGACGGCTGTAGGCCGCGAACTGGCACCCCGCCGGGGTCGCGCCACGGTGGACCCAAAAGGCGTTCGTCGAAGCGCCGGACGCTGATATGATACCCCTGCGTGGAAACGCTGGGGCAACGATGATCCGATCGATCCTGTTCGTGCCGGCGGTGCTGATGCTGTCGGGAAGCTTCGCGCCGATGCCGGCACCGGCTCCGGCGCTGTTCACCCCTTATTATCAGGACGGGTTCGCCGGCGGCCTGGAAAGCCAGGTCGCCCGCCGCTGCGGCCCCCAATCGACCGAATGCAGGCCGGGCACGCAGGGCAACGGCGCCTGCTATCAGCCGCGTTCGCAAACCTGTTACGATGGCCGCGTGTGCGCGCATGGGCAGACCATTTGCAGGAAAGGTGGCACCGGCAACGGCGGCTGCTACACGTTGAGCAACGCCAATTATTGCGAGGACGGGATCATGTGCCCGGACTTCTACCGCGTCTGCCGCCGCGGCCCGCAAGGCGCCGGTGGCTGCTACAAGCCCGCCGAGCAGACCTGCGGCGCGGGCCGGATCACCCGCCGCCCGCTACGCTGACGCCCCCCTCTCCGCGTAGGCCGGCGCCCGGCCCTAAAGCAATCGCAAGGAATTCCGGCTTTCCCGGCCGCGGCTTTGATGATTTACTCGCTTCGAATCACCGGGGGACATGGTATGTTGAAAACAAGCATCGCTGCTGCATTGTTGTTGCTCGTGCCGATGAACGCGGCCAACAGCGGACAAAGCACCCAATTGGGCAAGCCCAACACCAAGTCGAACGGCATCGTCCTGACCGGACCGGGCAGGGGCGACCGGACTTGCGGCTTCAACATGCAGCTTTGCCGGGCGGGATCGCAGGGCGCCGGCGGATGCTATAATATGGGCTATGCGCAATGCTATGAGGGGCGAGTCTGCTCGCAAGGGCTGACGATCTGCCGCAAAGGCTCGAAGGGCGCGGGCGGCTGCTATCGCCTAGGCGCCGCCACCTGCGACCAGGGACGCGTTCGCCTGAACTAATTCAGGCGCCCAGTTTCGCCACCATCTCGGCCGCCAGCTGGCTGAGCGTATCGTCGCGCGCCCCCATCACGACGATGCGGTCGCCCGGCCGCGCCTCGGCGACCAGGCGGGCGGCGGCGGCGGCGCGATCGGGCAAATGCTCGGCATTGCGGCCGATGTCCGCGACGATATCGGCGCTGGTCACTTCGCGCGATACCGTTCCGCCCTGATAGACCGGATCGGGCAGCACGAGCAGATCGTCCGCGCCCAGCCGCGCCTGGAACATCGCGACCAGTTCGTGCCGCATCACCTTGAGCGGGCCGTAACCATGCGGCTGGAACAGGATCAGCAGCCGCCCGGGAAAGGCATGGAGCGTATCGAGCGTGGCCGCGATCTTGTCCGGGTTGTGCCCGAAATCGTCGATCACCGCGACGCCGCCGCCAATGCCGACCAGCTCGAACCGGCGCTTGAGCCCGGTGAAACCCTCGATCGCCTTGACCGCTTCGTCGCGCGAAACCCCGGCCGCTTCGGCCGCCGCGATCGCCGCCAGCGCGTTGGACACATTGTGCCGCCCTGGCACCGACAGGCGAACGCGCCGCCGTTCTCCGCCCGCCACCAGATCGAAGCCGATCGCATAAGACTCGGGCGCAAGATTCTCCGCGCTCAGATCGGCGGGCGCCTCCACGGCAAAAGTCACCAATCGCGCAGCCCGCCCGGCCAGCGCCGCAGCCTCCACGTCGCCCGCGTTGAGCACCGCGGTCTCCGCCTTGGCGATGAAGTCGCCGAACAGGACCCGCAATTCCTCCATCGATTTGTGATCGAGGCTGACATTGTTGAGCACCGCCACGCGCGGCTGGTACAAGGCGATCGACCCATCGCTTTCGTCGACTTCACTCACGAACGCGTCGCCCGCTCCTACGAGGGCGCTCGCGAAAGGCGCGTCGGGCGAAGCGAAATTCTTCATCACCGCACCGTTCATCACCGTCGGATCGCGCCCGCACGCATGCATGATCCAGCCGATCATGCCGGTGACGGTCGATTTGCCGCTGGTCCCCGCGACGCCGACCGAGAGGGCGCTGTCGTTGAACAGGCCGGCGAGCAGCTCCGCCCGGCTCATCCGCGCCGCGCCCATCGCATCCGCCGCGACGATATCCGCCACCGTCGCTTCGATCGCGGCGGAGGCCACCACGATCTGGCTGGCCGTCACCCCGCTCCCGTCCTGCGGGAACAATGCGATTCCCAGCGTCTTCAGACTATCGAACTTGGCCGGCAGCCGTCCCGAATCCAGGCTGCGGTCCGATCCGGCCACGGTGGCGCCTTGCCCGGCCAGGATCATCGCCAGCGGCATCATGCCCGATCCGCCGATGCCGACGAAGAAGTAAGGTTTGCGGTGACGCATGCCCCCGCGCTATCGGCAATTCATTGGGAAGGGGCAAGGGCATGCGTATCGGAGTTGTCGCACCGGCACGGACCGTCAGCAGGGAATCCTCGCTGCGGCTCGCGGCGTTCATGGCGCTGACCTATCCCGACCATGACATCGTCTTCCATCCGCAATGCTATCTCGAGGCTGGGCATTTCGCCGGGACCGACGATCAGCGCGCCGCAGCTTTCCTCGAATTCGCCAACGATTCCCTGTTCGACGCGATCTGGTTCGCGCGCGGGGGCTATGGCTCGAACCGCATTCTCGAAAATGTGATGCCGCAGCTTGGGCCCGCCGCGAAGCACAAGACCTATATCGGCTTCTCGGACATGGGCTTCATGCTCGGTGCGCTCTATGCCCGCCGCATCGGCCGCCAGGCGCACGGCGCGATGGCGTCCAGCCTCGGCCGCGACGACAAGGGCGATTCGGCCGGCTGGGTGCTCGGCTGGCTGATCGACAATGACAAAAGCGGCTTCGAGCCGAGCCTCGCCGATGGCCGCCCCGCCGCCGCCTTCAACCTGTCGATCCTCGCCGCGATGATCGGCACCAAATGGCTGCCTGATCTCACCGATCACGTGCTGATGATCGAGGAGGTGGACGAGCCGCTCTACCGGATCGATCGCATGCTGTTCCAGATGGCACACGCGACCCAGTTGCGCGGCATTGCCGGTGTACGCCTCGGCGCGGTGACCGCGGTCAAGGACAATGGCGACGGCGATGCCCGCTACAGCTTCGGCGAGACGATCGACCAGATCATCGTCCGCTGGTGCCGCGAGATGGGCGTGCCGTATCTGGGCCGCGCCGAAATCGGCCATGTCGAGATGAACCGCGTGGTGCCGTTCGGGGTGGTTTGATTCCGCGTCAGTTCGGCGCTGATCCATGAAGCTCCGCGATGATCCTTCGGCGTACGGCGGCGCGGAACAGCATATATTGGGCGGCGAACAGGGCGATCTTTGACAGCGGCGCCCACAGGGCCATGAAGCGCGCCACTGCCACCGCGGGGACCGAGAAGGCCAGCAGCAGGTTGAGTATCCCGGTTCCCAGGATCAGCGCCGCCCACAGAAAGCCGAAGCCCGTCACCATGGCGCGCGGGATGCGGCCGGCGGCGATCGGCGGGATGTACCGTGCCATCCACCCGGGCAGCAGCATCGTTCCCCCGATTGCGAAATAGAAGACGCTGACCTTCACCAGAACAAATCGCGCGTCGTGCGTAATCAGGGTCAGCCCGCCCATGAAGATGACCAGCACCAGGCCCGTCCATTGCATGAGTGCCACCGGCATCCGCCGGGCCTTCATCACCAGCAGTTGCGCTATACCGAGGATCATGCCGATAAGCGTAGCTGCCGCGACGCTACCGCTGATCACCAGCACGATATAGAAAGTGAAGGTCGCGCCCAGATCGGTCGCGATCGGCTGGACCGCTTGGACGAAGGCCCTGGCCTCGAGGGTCCTGGGGCGCACCGATCCAGCGCGTAATTCGGTTAGCGGATCCAAGCTAGGACGCCCCGCTCAACGCCAGAATCAGCACCGCCACCACCAGCGCCAGCAGCCCGGCCATGAACACCGCATCGGCATAACGCTCGGCGCGCGGGCTATCCGAATCCGAACGCAGCGAAAGATACGACAGCGAGCAGCTGAAGGTGAAGCACACCGCACCCACCCAGGCGATCTCGTCCGCCACCGTCCGCGCCGCGGTGTTGGAAATGTGCAGTCCGGCGATGATCAGCAGGGTGATCCCCAGCAGGTTCGATGCGCTGCTCAGGATATGGTGGGTTTTGGGCACGTCGCTCATCCCCGCGCTATACCGTTTCCGCGCCGCTTGCCTATATCGCACCCGCGCAGGCATAAGCCGCGCTCCCTATCCAACAGAAAGTCCCATTCCCGTGTCCGAGATGTTCCGCATAACGCTGCCCGACGGTTCCGTCCGTGAGGTAGCCCCGGGGACTACCCCGGCGGACATCGCGCTCGCGATCGGTCCGGGTCTCGCCAAGGCGGCGCTGGCCGCGCGCGTCGACGGCGAGCTGCGCGATATCATGCGGCCGTTCGAGGGCGACGCCCAGCTCGCGCTCGTCACCGTGCGCGACGAGAAGGACGCGCTCGAGCTCGCGCGCCACGATTATGCGCATATCCTGGCAGAAGCGGTCCAGCACCTCTTCCCCGGCACGCAGATCACCTTCGGCCCCTCGACCGACGATGGCTTCTATTACGACTTCGCGCCGAAGGACCGCCCGTTCACCGACGAGGATCTGCCGCTGATCGAAGCGGAGATGCGCAAGATCATCGGCAGGGACGAGCCGTTGATCCGCGAAGTCTGGTCACGCGAAGACCTGATCGCACGCTGGAAGGCGCAGGGCGAGAGCTTCAAGGCCGAATGGGCTGCCGAGCTCCCCGAGGGCGAGGAACTGACGGTCTACAAGGCCGGGCAGGGCGAGAACGCGTGGCTCGATATGTGCCGCGGGCCCCACCTCGCCTCCACCGGCAAGGTCGATCCGAACGCCTTTAAGCTGACGCGCGTTTCCGGCGCTTACTGGCGCGGCGATCAGAACAATCCGCAGCTCAGTCGCATCTATGGCACCGGCTGGCTCAACAAGAAGCAGCTCGACGCGCATCTGCTCCGGCTCGAGGAAGCCGCCAAGCGCGACCATCGCCGCATCGGCCAGGACATGGACCTGTTCCATCTACAGCAGGAGGCGCAGGGCTCGGTCTTCTGGCACCCCAAGGGCTTCGTCCTGTGGCGCCAGCTCGAGGCTTATATGCGCCGCCGCCTCGACGCCTCGGGCTACAACGAGGTCAAGACGCCGCAGCTGATGGACGCGCGCCAGTGGGAGCAGTCCGGCCATTGGGGCAAGTATCGCGAGAATATGTTCGTGGTGCCCGACGAGATTCCGTCTGGCGACGACGACGCGCCGATCCTCTCGGGCAAGAGCGACCTGATGGCGCTCAAACCGATGAACTGCCCCGCGCACATCCTGATCTTCAAGCAGGGCATCAAATCGTACCGCGACCTGCCCATCCGCATGGCCGAGATGGGCTGCTGCCACCGCAACGAGCCGCATGGCGCGCTCCACGGCATCATGCGCGTCCGCCAGTTCACCCAGGACGACGGTCACATCTTCGTCCGCGCCGACCAGCTGATCGGGGAAGTCCAGAATTTCTGCGACCTGCTAGACAGCGTCTACAAGCATCTCGGCTTCGACAAATATGCCATCAAGCTGGCGCTGCGACCCGAAAAGCGCTTCGGCAGCGAGGAGATGTGGGACTGGTCCGAGCAGTCGCTGCGCGATGCCGTGAAGGCCACCGGCCGCGACACCGAGGAATATGGCTGGGAGGAGCTCCCCGGCGAAGGCGCCTTCTACGCGCCCAAGCTCGAATTCCATCTGACCGACGCGATCGGCCGCACCTGGCAGGTCGGTACGATCCAGACCGACACGGTGCTCCCCGAGCGGCTCGACGCATCCTACGTCGGCGACGACGGCGAGCGCCACCGCCCGATCATGCTCCACCGCGCGATCCTCGGCACGTTCGAGCGCTTCATCGGCATATTGATCGAGCATCATGCCGGCCGCTTCCCGCTCTGGCTGTCCCCGGTGCAGGCGGTGGTCGCGACGATCGTCTCCGACGCTGACGACTATGCCAGGGAAGTCGCCGCGGCGCTCACCGCAGCGGGCCTCCGCGTTGAGACCGATCTGCGCAACGAGAAGATCAACTACAAGGTCCGCGAACATTCGGTGGCGAAGGTCCCAAACCTCGTGGTGGTCGGCAAGCGCGAAGCCGAGGAACGCACCGTCGCGCTCCGCCAGCTCGGCAGCCAGAACCAGCAGGTCATCGCGCTCGACGATCTGGTGGCGATGCTGGTCGCCGAGGCAACACCGCCCGACCTGAAGTGAGCGCGCCGCGGCGAAACTGGGCCGGATGCGGCCTGTTCGCTGCGGCAATGCTCGTCGGCCTGTTCTTCGGCTTCGCGTTCTTCATCGGCATGATGCTCGGCGACTGCCTGCCGCGCGATGGCAGCGCGGCGATGCACGCATGCGACAATTCCAAGGACCTCGGGTTCCGCACTTATCCGTTCCTGCTCCTCGCTGGGTTCATGGCCGGGGGGTTCGTGGCGTGGCGGCGGCCGGGCATCGGAAGCGCTTTGGCGGCGGCGGCGCCTTTTCTGGCGCTCGGAATTATTATCCTGCTCGAAAGGGTGCTGCCGTAGTCATCGCTTGCGCGGACGGCGCTTCGCCACGATATAGCGGTGCCCGGGCGCAACAATGCGCGGGATTCTCACAAGGCAGCGCGGCCGGGGCTACCCGATCGCGCTTTCCTGCGTTATCGAGCCGCACGAACCCGCAACAACCACAGGAGCAGTTTCTATACGTCCTCCCATGATCCGGCGCCCGCAGGGCCCGCAAATGCCCGGCAACGGCCCGCGCTATAACGAATTCATTGTGTCGCCCAAGGTTCGGGTGATCGACGAGAATGGCGAGAATCTCGGCGTGCTCTACACGCGCGAGGCGATGGAGCAGGCCCAGGCGGTCGGGCTCGATCTCGTCGAGGTGTCCCCCAATGCGGACCCGCCCGTCGCCAAGTTCCTCGACGTCGGCAAGCACAAGTACGAGGCCCAGAAAAAGGCCAACGCCGCGCGCAAATCGCAGAAGACGCAGGAGATCAAGGAGATCAAGATGCGTCCGAACATCGACGATCATGATTATGATACGAAGATGAAGGCGATCCACAAATTCCTCGGCGAGGGCGACAAGGTGAAGGTCACCCTGCGCTTTCGCGGCCGCGAGCTTTCACACGGCCAGCTCGGCATGGCGCTCCTCCAGCGCGTCCAGGCGGATACCGCCGAGGATGCCAAGATCGAATCCTATCCACGCATGGAAGGCCGGCAGATGCTGATGGTGATCGCGCCGAAATAGGCGCGGCCGCCCCGAAGGCAAAGGCCGAAGACAGCAAGGGCGGGGCCGTGGCTCCGCCCTTTTCGTTGGGCTAACCGTTCGCCACCGCCAGAACGAAGTAGACGCGCGCGGTCACCGTGTCGCGCGGCAGGACGATGGGATCATAGCCCGCGTCCAGATAGGCCCGCATGATCGTGCAGCGCTTCTCCCGGCTCGGACGGCAGCGTCGATTTGCCGCCACCCGAACATCCCGAAATCATCCTGAGACAGGTGCCGTCCCGCCGCGCGGTTCCCGATGGCATTGCTTCCCTCCCCGTGTTTCAAAATGTCCGCGATCGCCGCTTTGCAACCCGCGCAAATGGCGGCAAGGTGCGGCAAAATTGTCTATATGCTGGAGCGGATGATGCTGAGATTCTCGATCGGGTATTGCATCACCGCCGCTTGCGCCATGCTCGCGTCCGCCGCCGCGCATGCCCAGCAGCCGTCCTCGGCCACCGCGCCCGCCGACGAGCCGATGGCGGTGCCCGCGGGCGCAAAATTGGTCTGGTCGGACGAATTCGACAAGCCGGGCGCGCCCGATGCCAAGAAATGGCGCTACGACACCAGCCGCAACAAAGAGGGCTGGTACAACAACGAGCTGCAATATTACGCCGCCGACCGCCGCGAGAACGTCCGCGTCGAGGGCGGCTCGCTCGTGCTCGAAGCGCGCAAGGAGCGCCTGTCCGACAAACCCGATTTCGGCGGGCAGGATTATAGCTCGGGCAAGCTCGTCACTCTCGGCGCGGCCGACTGGAAATACGGCTTCTTCGAAGTCCGCGCCCGGCTCGCCTGCGGCCGCGGCGTCTGGCCGGCGATCTGGATGCTCGGCACCGACGGCAGCGCCGGCTGGCCCGCGCTCGGCGAGATCGACATCATGGAGCATGTCGGCTGGGACGAAGGCACCGTACACGGCACGATTCACACCAAGGCGTACAACCACGTTGCCCATACCCAGAAGGGGGCGCAGACCCGAGTCGCCGACGCCTGCACCGCCTTCCACAACTACCAGCTCGACTGGAACGAAGACCGCATCCTGATCGGCGTCGACGGCCACGCCTATATGCGCTTCGACAACGACCGTAAGGGCAACCACGACGCCTGGCCCTTCGCGTCGCCGCAGTATCTGATCCTAAACGTCGCCATCGGCGGCTGGGGCGGTCTGCAGGGGATCGACGCCAAGGCGTTCCCGTCGCGGATGGACGTGGATTATGTGCGGGTGTGGCAGAAGCGCTGATCAGGCCTTAATCGCACCCGCCGCCGCCATCGGAGCCACAGGAATCGCCGCCGCTCGTGTCGCCATAGGTGCCGCCCGCATAGCCGCCGCTCGAATGCGGTGAGAGCCGGCTGCCCGAACCGCGCGCCATTGCGAACAGTACCGCAACTATGAGGACCGCGCCGATCGCGGGGAAGATCAGGCTCATTTCGCCGCCTCTTCCCAAAGCTCGATCGCATTGCCCTCGGGATCGTGGATTCGCGCGAACTTGCCCAGTTCCGGGGTGGCGTCCCACTCTTCCTTGGTGATCACATCGATCCCCTTCGCCCGCAGATCGTCGAGCAGGCCCGCGAGATTGCTCACCCGGAAGTTGAACATGAACGCCTTGTCCGCCGCGAAATAGTCGGTCGCGGCCTTGAACGGCTGGAACACCATCGGGCCTGGAATCTGATAATAGAGCCACTCGTTGGTCATGCCCTCGGCATCGGTGCCGCAGCCGTTTCCGACGCCCAGATGCTCGCGGTACCAGTTCGCCAGCGCCTCGGGGTCCTGCGCGCGCCAGAAAAAGCCACCCATTCCAAGCACTGGCATACAATCCTCCCTAAGTGGCCTGCGCCACCATGCCATCGCCGGTCGCCGCGTCGAGCAATCGTTTCTCGATCGCCTTGAGCCGCCCGGCCGACTCGATCTTATCGCCGATCAGATCGGTCAGATAGAAGGTATCGACCGCGCGCTCGCCATAGGTCGCCACATGCGCCGAATGGATGGTGACCTTCGATTGGAACAGCGCGTTGGCGAGGTGATAGAGCAACGCCGGCCGGTCGCGGGCATTGACCTCGATCACGGTGAAGCGGTTCGACGCCTTGTTGTCGATCAGCACCGCCGGCTCGATCGTGAAGGCATCGGCGCGCAGCCGCGGCAAGGGCCGTGTCTTCAGCCGCTCGGACAGCTTCGCGCGATTGGCCAGCGCGTCGGCGATGCCGAGCTTGAGCCGGGTCAGCCGCTGCTCCTCGTCGAATGGGCGGCCGAGCGGGTCCTGCACCAGGAAATTGTCGAGCGCCATGCCGTCGCGGGTGGTGTGGATGCGCGCGTCGATGATGTTGCCGCCCGCCGCGTGGATTGCGCCGGCGATGCGGTAGAATAGCCCCGGATGGTCCGAGGCGTAGACCGTCACCAGCGTCGCGCCGCGATCGGGATAGACCTGCGCCTCGACCGAAAGCTGAGTGTTCCCCGCCGCCTCGATCACCCGCGCGTTGCGGGTCAGCACGTCGACCGGCTCGGCGACCCAATAGGCATCGGGCAGGCGCCGCTTGAGCGCCGCCATGCGCTTCTCGTCCGCGCCCAGCGCCTTGGCCAGCGCGTCCTGCTTGGCGGCGATCCGCTCGCTGCGGCCCTTCTGCTGGTGACCCAGCCGCAGCACTTCCTCGGCCGCGTCGAACAAATTGGTGAGCAGCTGCCGCTTCCAGCTGTTCCACACGCCGGGTCCCACCGCGCGAATATCCACCACCGTCAGCACCAGCAGCATCCGCAGACGCTGCGGGCTCTGCACCGTCTCGGCGAAATCGAGGATTGTCTTGAAGTCTGAGAGATCGCGCTTGAACGCCGTCGCCGACATCAACAGATGATTGCGCACCAGCCACGCCACGCTCTCGGTCTCCGCCGCGCTCAGCCCCAGCCGCGGGCACAACCGCTCGGCCACCTCGGCGCCCAGGACCGAATGATCGCCGCCACGCCCCTTGGCGATGTCGTGCAGCAACACCGACACGTAGAGCGCGCGCCGCGACGCCACCTGCGCGAGGATCCCGCTCGACAGCGGATGATCCTCCTTCAGTTCACCCTTCTCGATCTGGCTGAGCAATCCGATCGCCCGGATCGAATGCTCGTCGACGGTATAGTGGTGATACATATCGAACTGCATCTGCGCGACGACGCGGCCGAAATCGGGCACGAACCGGCCGAACACCCCGGCATCGTTCATCCAGCGCAGCACCGTCTCGGGATCGCGGGGGCTCGTCAGCACCTCCAGGAACAGCGCGTTGGCGCGCGGGTCCTCGCGCACGTCGTCCACCAATTTGGCGTCGCGCGCCGCGGTGCGGATCGCGTTGGGATGGATTTCGAGGCTGTGGAGATCGGCGAGCTGGTACAGCTCGATCAGCCGGATCGGATCTTCGGCGAAGAACGTGTCGCGCGGGATCGTCAGCCGCCCGCGCTCGAGCATGAAGCCCTTCAATTTGCGCGGTGTCCGCCACAAAGTCGGAAAACCGAACCGGCTGCCTCGCGCCGCGAATTTCTCGTCGAGGTGCGCCAGGAACACGCCGGTCAAATCCCCGACGATCTTCGCCTGGAGGAAATAGAAATGCATGAACCGCTCGACCTTGGATTTGCCGGGCCGGTCGGCGAAGCGCATCCGCTCGGCGATCTCGCGCTGCAGGTCGAAGGTCAGCCGGTCCTCGGCGCGGTCGGTGATCGCGTGCAGATGGCACCGCACCGCCCACAGGAAATTGTCGGCGCGGTGGAACTGGCGGTATTCGAGCTTGGTCAGCAGCCCGGCATCGACCAGTTCGGCCGCGCGCTGGACATTATAGGCGTATTTCCCGATCCAGAAGAGCGCGTGGAGATCGCGCAAGCCGCCCTTCCCCTCCTTGATATTGGGCTCGACGACATAACGGCTGTCGCCCATCCTTTTGTGCCGCGCATCGCGTTCGGCGAGCTTCTGGGCGATGAAGGCACGCGCGGTATCGGCCTGGACCTCCGCCTTGAAGCGCGCCGCCGCCTCGTCATAGAGCGCGACATCGCCCCAGACGTAGCGCGATTCGAGCAAAGCGGTGCGCACCGTCACATCGGCCTTGGCCTGCCGCACCATCTCGTCGAGCGAGCGCGACGAATGTCCGACCTTCAGCTGCATGTCCCACAGCGAATAGAGCATGGATTCGATCACCTGCTCGCACCAGCCGGTGACCTTCCACGGGGTGAGGAAGCCGATGTCGATGTCCGAATGCGGCGCCATTTCGCCGCGCCCGTATCCGCCGACCGCGATCAGCGTCATCCGCTCGGAGGTGGTCGGGTTGGGATTGGGATGCAGCCGCTCGACGGTGAAGTCCCACAGCAATCGCAGCAATTGATCGGTCAGGAATGCCCCCGCCGCGGCGATCTCCAGCCCGCGCCCGGGATGCTCCATCAGCCGCCGCTCGATCTCGGCGCGGCCGGCAAGCAATGCTTGCTTGAGCACCACCGTCGCCGCCTTGCGCAGCGCCGCCTGGTCCCTGGCCTCAAGCCCCGCCAGCGCCTCGGCCAGCGCCCGCCGGTCGATGATGGCGCGGCGATGCGGAATGGAATCGAAGCGGGACATGGAGGGCAGATAGGGGAGCGAGTCGCGGTGCGCCAGCCAAACAAGGAGCCGTGCTCCGCCGGAGGCCGGAGCTTTGGCAGGCTTGCCGCTTACGACGGCCAACGCTCCGGCCTTCGCCGGAGCACGGCTTATGGATAGGCCTAGGTTCTGGATGCCGGATCAAGTCCGGCACGCCGGAGAATAGCTCAGCCCGCCTTCGCCACCCCGACCAATGCCGGCCGCAGCAGCCGATCGCGGATCATATAGCCCGCCTGGATTTCCTGCACGATCGTCCCCGGCTCGGCATCGGCGGAGGGCACTTCCATCATTGCCTGGTGCTTGTTGGGATCGAGCGCCTCGCCCAACGCCTCGATCCGAGTAATGCCGTGCCGGCCGAACACCGATTCCACTTCACGGCCGGTCGCTTCGAGGCCGACTACCAGCCCCTTCCACTTCTCGTCCTCGCGCAAATCCGCGGGGATCGCCGCCAGCGCGCGGGACAGATTGTCGGCGACCGACAATATGTCCCGCGCAAAGCCCGTCGCGGCATAGGTCCGCGCGTCGGCGGCTTCCTTCTCGAAGCGGCGGCGCGCATTCTGGGTCTCGGCCTGGGCATAGAGCACCGCCGATTTGGCCTCGGCCAGCTCGGCCTCGAGTGCCGCGGTGCGATCGTGATCGGCTACTTCGGGGGACGCCTCGGCGGTCTCCTCGCGGAGGTCGGCCTCCGAATCCACGTCTGCGGTATCCATCTTCGCGGTATCTTTCGCCATGTCGTCCCTGTTCACGCTCTACGCTTACTTCATCAGCCGGGCGAGTGTCGCCGCGGTGAAATCCACCATGGGCACTACGCGCGCATAGTTCAACCGCGTCGGGCCGATCACGCCGACCACGCCGACCACGCGGCCATCCAACGCGCGAACCGGTTTTGCGATCACCGACGACCCCGAAAGCGCGAACAGCTTGTTCTCCGAGCCGATGAAAATCCGCGCCGCCTCGCCCTCGCGCGCGCTGTCGAGCAGCCGGGCGATCTCCTGCTTGCCCTCAAGCTCGTCGAGCAACTGGCGGACGCGGTCGAGATCCTCGGTCGCCGCCGCGTCGATCAGTTGCGCCTGCCCGCGCACGATCAGCACCGGGCGGTGACCGCTGTCCTCGCTCCACACCGCCAGCCCGCGCTCGACCAAGGTCCGCGCCGCCGTGGTCAGCGCCGCGCGCTCCTCCCCGATCTCGCGCTCGATCCGCGCCCGCGCCTCGCTCAGCGTCAGCCCGGACAGTGTCGCGCTCAGATAATTGGCGGCCTGCTGCAGCGAGGCGCTGTCCATCCCCGCCGGCAGATCGACCACGCGATTCTCGACCGAGCCATCGTCCCCCACCAGCACCGCCAGCGCGCGATCCTCGGCCAAGGGCACGAAACCGAACTGCTTGAGCACCGGCTCGCGCTTGGGCACCAGCACCAGCCCGGCGCAGGCCGACAGGCCCGACAGCGCCAGCGTGGTATTGGCGAGCGCCTCCTCGATCGGCCCCGCGGTGCCCGCCCGCGCCTCGATCGCCGCGCGCTCCTCGAGGCTCGGCTCGCTCGCCTGCATCATCCCGTCGACGAACAGGCGGAGACCGATATCGGTCGGCATCCGCCCGGCGCTGGTGTGCGGCGCCGCGAGCAGGCCCAATTCCTCCAGATCCTGCATCACGTTGCGGATCGACGCGGGCGACAGGTTCAGCCCCGAAATCTGCGAGAGCGTCCGCGATCCCACCGGCGCGCCCGAATCGAGATAGGATTGGACGAGGATGCGAAACACATCGCGCGCCCGATCGGTCAATTCGTGGATCGGCTGCGCGGTCATGAGAGGGATGTAGGGCGCGCGCGGCTCCGGCTCAACCGCGGTCAAGTTGACCGGGGCACCGCTTGACCAAATTTACCATTGCCCCGGATTTTCGGCGGGAGCGGCGGCGAAGCGCCGGAAGCACCGCGAGGCGGCGGGGACGCGACACGTGCGCGGCATTTGCGCTCCCTATGCGCGACATCCGCGCGACCGAGACGCGACACCGGCGCGCCGGCGCGGCACCTTCGCGGGAGCGGGGGTGTGGGTAATCGACCAGTCAAAGAGCGCGCGGCGTTCCGCTCCGGCAGGAGGAGCAAGCGAACGCCAACATTGCAAGCGTATCCCTGCTATCGTCTCAGCCCGTGCTCCGGCGAAGGCCGGAGCGTTGGCCACGTAGCCCGCATGCCTGCCACCGCTCCGGCCTTCGCCGGAGCACAATCCCCTTGGTCGAACGACATACACGCCCAACATTGCAAGCTGTGGTGACCCTAGGGCCGCTCGCCGATCAGCGCCTCCAGCGGCAGCGTCTCGACCGCGCCGCCCAGCGCCTCCGCCATCGTCCGGTCGCCGTCCATCCGGCAGCCGAAGTAATAAATGAGCTTCTGGCTGTCGCCGATCGCGCGGGTCCAAATGATGTCGACCCCCGGCAGATCGGTCGCCGCCGGGCCGCATTCCTTCTCGCCGGGCGTGATGCGCCGCTCCCCGCTCTTCGGACGATAGGGCGCCAGCCGCGCGGCGAAGGCGGCATATTGCCCGGGCGTCAGCTTGAACGCCCGCTCGCCGGTCACGGCGGTGAAGCGCTTGCCGGTGAAGACGCCGCTGCCGTCGGGCCGCACCGTCACCGCATAAACCGGGCAGGCGCCGAAGCACGGGCCGGTCTCGTAGGTGATCGAATCGGCTTCGATCGCAATCGGCCCGGTGCCCGCGCCATTATGCGCACATCCTGCCAGCGCCAGCGCCGCAATCCCAACCATCGTCAAACGCATCTTATCGTCTCCTCGGGATCGCCCGGCGATACTGGCGCGTTGCGCGCCTACGGTCTAGGTGCGGCCACTCAAAGTTTGCGGGCTTGCGCCCGCGGGTGAACATATCAGGAGTATGAACCAGATGCGCCCATCCGGCCGCGCCCCCGACGAAATGCGTGAGATCACCATCCAGCCCAATTTCACCCGCCACGCCGAAGGTTCGGTGCTGATCGGTTTCGGCGACACCAAGGTGCTGGTAACCGCGAGCATCGAGGAGCGCATCCCGCCCTGGCTGCGCGGCAAGGGCGAGGGCTGGGTCACCGCCGAATATGGCATGCTCCCGCGCGCCACCCACACCCGCGGCAGCCGCGAGGCCGCCAAGGGCAAGCAATCGGGCCGAACCCAGGAAATCCAGCGGCTGATCGGCCGCTCGCTCCGCGCGGTCACCGACTTGAAATTGCTCGGCGAGCGCCAGATCACCGTGGATTGCGACGTGATCCAGGCCGATGGCGGCACCCGCACCGCATCGATCTCGGGCGCCTGGGTGGCGCTGCGCATCGCGGTCGACGGGCTGCTCAAGAGCGGCGCGCTGGCGGTGGACCCGATCCAGCAGCAGGTCGCCGCGGTCTCGTGCGGCATCTATCAGGGCACGCCGGTGCTCGACCTCGACTATGACGAGGATTCGAACGCCGAGACCGACGGCAATTTCGTCCTTCTCGCCGACGGCAAGATCGCCGAGACCCAGGCGACCGCCGAGGGCGCCTGCTATGACGAGGAGGAATTGCTCCGCCTGCTCCGCCTCGCCCGCATCGGCTGCGGCCGTATTTTCGAAGCCCAGTTGAAAGCCACCAAATGATCCAGGACGACGAGGAAGATGCGATGCCGCGCCAGGCGATCCGCAAGCTGCAACCGGGAAAGCTGGTCATCGCCAGCCACAATCCCGGCAAGGTCCGCGAAATAGAGGCCCTGCTCGGCCCCTATGGCATCCAGCCGGTTTCCGCCGCCGAGCTCGATCTGCCCGAGCCCGAGGAGACCGGCACCACCTTCGTCGCCAATGCCGAGCTGAAGGCGCTGCAGGCCGCCGATCTCTCCGGCCTGCCCGCGCTCGCCGACGACAGCGGCCTGTGCGTCGAGGCACTGGGCGACGAGCCCGGCATCTTCTCCGCGCGCTGGGCCGGCGAGAGCAAGGATTTTGGCGTCGCGATGCAGCGCGTCGAGGACCGCCTCGCCGCGCTCCCGCCCGAGACCAGCCGCGACGCCCACTTCGTCTGCGCGCTCGCTTTGGCCTGGCCCGACGGCCACATCGAGTGGTTCGAGGGCCGCGTCGACGGCTGCCTCGTCTGGCCCCCGCGCGGGGCCAACGGCTTCGGCTACGACGCCATGTTCGTGCCGCTGGGCGGCGAGCAGACCTTCGGCGAGATGGACCCGCAAGCCAAGCATGCGATCAGCCACCGGGCGGTGGCGTTCGCGCAGCTGGTCGAGGCGGTGCTGTAAAGCCACAAGGCGTTGACAGGCTGGCCCCGGGGCGGCAATGGACCGCGCTCGCCGTCGGGCGGCCCCAAGGACAGGTGGCCGAGTGGTTAAAGGCAGCAGACTGTAAATCTGCCCGTGCAAGCGTACGCTGGTTCGAATCCAGCCCTGTCCACCAGCCTTCCCCGCAAGGCTTTAGCGAGCGAGCCCGCGCCATGATTCTCTTTTCGACGAGAGCCCGATGAGCCGCCGCGGACACCGCCCCAGCCAGGCCCCGAACAACCGCCCGCGCTTCTATGGGCGCCATGCGGTGATCGCCGCGCTCGCCAATCCCGAGCGGGTGGTGCGCAAATTATGGGGTACGCGCGAGGCACTGGGGGCGCTCGATCTGCCGCCGATCCTGCAGATCACCTATGCCGACGCCGCCGATCTCGGCCGGCTGGTGCCCAATGACGCGCCGCATCAGGGGCTGGTCGCCGAAGTCGATCCGCTCGAGGATATGTGGCTGGGCGATCTGCTGGCGCAGGGCGAAGGCGACCGCCGCCCGTTGCTGCTGCTCGACCAGGTGACCGATCCGCACAATGTCGGCGCGATCCTGCGCTCGGCCGCGGCGTTCGATGCGCTCGGCATCGTCACCCAGGACCGGCACTCGCCCCCCGAATCGGGCACAGTCGCGCGCGCCGCGTCGGGCGCGCTGGAGACCGTGCCCTGGGTGCGCGTCGTCAATCTCGCCCGTGCGCTCGACGAGATCGGCGAGGCCGAGTTCTGGCGCGTCGGCCTCTCGGGCCACACCCAGGACACGCTCGACAGCGTGATCGGCGAGCACCGCATCGCCTTGGTGCTCGGCGCCGAGGGCGAGGGCATGCGCCAGAATACCGAAACGCATTGCGACGCGCTTGCGCGGCTGCCGATCGGGCCTAAAGTCGAGAGCCTGAACGTATCGAATGCCGCCGCGATCGCGCT
>Ga0247811_1000017_pt1 | contig 93653 bp, 86 predicted proteins | sample UWRJL134311R1_FD_189018 | JGI IMG/M metagenome (GOLD analysis project Ga0247811, IMG submission 189018) | Plant litter microbial communities from Arlington Agricultural Research Station in Wisconsin, United States - UWRJ-L134-311R-1 | ecosystem: Environmental > Terrestrial > Plant litter >...
CGGTGACGAGGCTCACGGTGGTGCCGAGCGTGAGGAAGGTATCCACCGAGAGCTTGGTGTCGGCGATCCGCACGCCGGCATTGGCGCGATAGGTCAGGCCGAGGATGCTGCCTTCGCCCGACACCATCAGATAGCCGGCCAGCGTCTTCTCGCTCAGATCGTAATCGCGCTGCGAATTGGGCAATAGCGACGAGTCGGCGTTGGCATCGGGATTGGGCTGGGCGGCCTGCGCGCGGGTGAAGACATAATCGAAGGTCGGCGCGGTGCTGAGGAAGCTGCGCGGGAAGGTGCCGTCGACGCCGGGGAGGTGATTGGTCACCACCTTGAGATAGGGTTCGATTTCGGCGCGGGTGGGGGTCACCTGGCTGCGGAACGCGTTCGATTTGGAGTGGAGATCGGTATAGCGCCCGCCCATCGCGATGGTGAGGCCGTCGTCGAACTTGTAGCTGACGTCGAGCTTGCCGGTCCATTCCTCGAGCAGACCGATCAGGCGGTTGCTGCGCACGCCGTTGGAGGCGGGATTGTAAGACGCGTAGAGCGTCGGATTGAAGGTGCTGGCCAGGGTCAGCGATGGCACGGTGGCATTGCGGAAATCGAACGTGCCGGGGACGGTCGCGGTCGCCTGCAGCGTGATGATCTGGATCGTCTGGTCGATCGTGCCCTTGCTGTAATAGCCGTCGCCTTCGATGGTCAGCCCGCCGCTCTCATATTTGCCGTTGAGGCCGTAGAGATAGCTCTTGGTCGGCTCGTTGCGGATCTGGCCCGCGGTGGTGATCGTGCCGCTGGCGGTTCCGGCGACGACCGCGCCGTTGACCGTGGTCCGCGCCGTCACCGGATTGGTGCCGGTGGGCAGGCGGAAGGCGAAGAAGTCCTGATGCCGCCCGGTGGTCAGCTTCGAGTATAGCGCGTCGGCGGTCAGCGTGAATTCGGGGGTGACCTCGAACTGGATCGCGCCGTTCAGGCCGATCCGCGAGCGATCGACGACGAAATTCTCATATTGCAGCAGCACCGGGGTCTGCTCGACCACGGCGGGGGCGGTGTAATTGCGGTTGAGGAAATTGTTGCGCTCGAAAGTCTGGTTGCTCGAGGTGCGCTTTTGATATTCGCCGGCGATCATGACGCCGATGCGGCCATCGGCGAATTTGGTGGTGGCGAAGCCGGTGATCGCGGGCTCGAACTTGTCCGAAACCTCCGAATAGACGCCCTGCGCGCGCACCGAGATCGTCGGCTTCTTGAAGCTCAGGGGCTTGGGGGTGACGAGATTGACCGTGCCGCCAAGCCCGCCTTCGGCCTGGCTGGCAAGCGGCGTCTTGCGGACTTCGAGGCGGCCGAACAGGCTCGACGGCACCGAATCCAGCCCCGACGAGCGCCCGAGCTGGTCGTTCTCCGGCGGCGACAGGCGCGCGGACCAGCCGAGGAGGGTGCGGCCGTCGACCTCGACGCGAACTTGCTGGAGGCCGCGGACCGAGACCGACTGGCCCTCGCCGAAGACGCGAGTGATCTGGACGCCGGTGACGCGCTGGAGCGCTTCGGCGACGTTGTTGTCGGGGAGTTTGCCGACGTCCTCGGCGGTGATCACGTCGATGATCTGCGCGGATTCGCGCTTCACCTCGGCCGAGCGCTGGAGCGAGCCGCGGATGCCGGTGACGACCAGTTCGCCGCCTTCGTCGTCAGCCTGATCCTGCGCATAGGCTGGTGTGACCGCGAGCGCGCAGATCGCCGCGCCGGTGATCAGTAGAATTTTCCGCATGAACCCTCCCCCTATTCACTCGGGTGGCCCGCTCGACTCGCTCGCGCTGTGACCACCGGTGTCAGCGCCAAATTCGCGCAGCCGGGGCCGGTGTCAACAAAAATATGTAATACAGCTTTTGCCAAACTATGGATTTCGGGACGATGTGGCGGCGAAATCACGATATTATTGGATGTCGGCACGAGCAGTTGACATACAACCCGCCATCCACGAATTTGTGCTACCGATGCGCAAAGTTCGGGTTTTGGAAAGGTTTTCGATGCTGTTGAGCGTGCCGTTCGCGATGGTCGCGGTAGCCGATTTCCGCGCCACCATGCCGCGCCCTGCCGAAGTCATCGCCCAGGCCCGGCGCGTCGCCGACTGGCAGATCGCGCATCGCGACCGGATGGACGCGATCTTCGCCGGCCGGCCGAGCGCCAAGAACCCGCGCGATTGGCAGCAGGCGACGTTCTGGGTGGCGATGACCGAATTGGCCGACCGCGACGCCCGCTATCGTGCCCCGCTGCTCGATCTCGGCCGTAGCGAGCAATTCAGGCTGGGCGACCGCCCGTTTCACGCCGACGACCAGCTGATCGGCCAGACCTGGCTCTGGGCCGCGCGGCACGGCGCGGGCAAGGCGGCGACCGCGCCGATGCGGGCATATTTCGACACGATGCTGGCGAACCGCCCGGCCAACTCCCTCGAATTCCTGCTCCCCGCCGACGGCAAGGGCGATCCGCCGTGCACGACCCGTTGGTGCTGGTGCGACGCCTTGTTCATGGCCCCGGCGACGCTGATCGAACTGAGCAACAAGACCGGCGACCCGCGCTACGCCGCCTTCGCGCACGAAGAGTTCGCCGCGACCCGCGCCTATCTGTTCGACGCGCAGGAGCATCTCTTCTTCCGCGACAGCCGCTTCTTCGACCGGCGCGATACGGCAGGGCGCAAATTGTTCTGGAGCCGGGGCAATGGCTGGGTCATGGGTGGGCTGGTCCGCGTCATCGAGCGTCTCGACAAGAAGGATCCGCACCGCGCGGCCTATGTCGCGCTGTTCCGTGAAATGGCCGCGCGGCTGCTGACGCTCCAGCGCGCCAATGGCTATTGGGCGCCGTCGCTGCTCGATAACGGCCCCGACGCGCAGCCCGAGACCAGCGGCACCGGCTTCTTCGTCTATGCGCTCGCGCGCGGCATCGACATGGGCCTGCTCGACCGCGCGACCTATCTGCCCGCGGTGACCAGGGGCTGGGCGGCGCTCGACCGCTCGGTGCAGCCCGACGGCATGCTCGGCTGGGTCCAGCAGGTCAGCGACCGGCCGGACAAGGTCGCGCGCGAGGACACCCAATTCTACGGCGCCGGCGCCTTCGTGCTGGCGGCGACCGCGGTCTACGATCTGGCGCGCCGCTCGCGATGATCTGGGCCGCGCTTGCCCTGATGACCGCGCCGGTTGCGCAATGCCGGGGCGTCGAGGGCTATGCGGCCGCATTCGGCGGGCGGCGCACCTTCTTCCTCAAGCCCGACCAGATGATCGCGATCAAGGCCGTGCTGGCCAGCGATCCGGCGGTGGCGGCCGCCTATGCCGAGCTGATCCGCCGTGCCGACGCCGCGCTCGCACGGCGCCCCGGTTCGGTGATGGACAAGACCACGGTGCCGCTGTCGGGCGACCGCCACGATTATATGAGCATCGCACCCTATTGGTGGCCCGATCCGGCGGCGCCCGGCGGGCTGCCTTATGTCCGTCACGACGGCGAGTTCAACCCGCAGCGCAGCACCAACGCCTATGATCGCACCGCGATCGGCCAGCTGAGCGAGGATGTCACCGCGCTCTCGCTCGCTTATTACTACAGCGACGACGCGCGCTATGCGGCCAAGGCGGCCACGCTGATCCGCACATGGTTCCTCGATCCCGCCACCGCGATGAACCCCAACGCCCGCTTCGCCCAGGCGGTGCCGGGCCGCGAGGATGGCCGCGCCGAGGGTGTGCTCGACACCAATGCGTTCCAGCCGGTGGTCGACGCGGTTGGCCTGATCGCTCCTTCGCGCGCGCTGAGCCGGGCCGAGCGCGGCAAGCTTGAGAAGTGGTTCGGCCGCTACGTCGACTGGATGCTTACCAGCCCGACCGGCCGCGCGGAGAATGCCGCCAGGAACAACCACGGCATCTGGTTCGACAGCCAGATCACCCAATACGCCCTGTTCGCGCGCCGCCCCGAAATTGCGCGCACGATGGTGAACGCCTTCGCGGACAAACGGATCGCGCCGCAATTCGACCCCTCGGGCAAGCTCCCCGGAGAGCTCACCCGAACCCGCAGCCTGCATTATTCGATCTACGCGCTGATGCCCGCCTATGATGTGGCGGAGATGGGCGCGTGCCTCGGCGTGGATATCTGGAACCACAAGGATGCCGAGGGCAGGGGCTTGCGCACCGCGACGGATTTTCTCGCCGGCTATCGCGGCCGGATCGGCGAATGGCCCTGGCAGGAGATCCGCCCCGAACCCGCCGAGCTCGACGCATTGCTCACCCGCGCCAATTGGGCCTGGGGGCCGGGCGCGTACAAACACGCCCCGCCGCCCTATCCGTTCGCGCTCCAGTATCGCGTCGGACCGTGACGTTCGCCCTCCCGGATGCTAACCACCCCGCGATGAATCCGGGCAAGACCACCAAACTCGCCGATCAGCTCGTCCGCGATCTCGAGCAGCGTGTGCTGTCGGGCGAACTGCCGCCGGGATCGCGCTTTCCCAGCGAGAAAGCGATCGTCGACAGCACCGGGGTCAGCCGCACCGTGGTGCGCGAGGCGTTCGCGCGCATGTCGGCCAAGGGCCTGCTGGAGTCGCGGCGCGGATCGGGCGCCTATGTCGCCGAAGGGGCGCGCTACCAAGCGTTCCAGATTACCCAGGACGAGATCAGCGAGGTCGACGATCTCCATCGCCTGTTCGAAATGCGCACCCCGTTCGAGGCGGAAATGGCCGAGCTCGCCGCCGCCCGCCGCGCGGATTCGGATCTGGAGACGATGCGCGCGGCGATCGAGGCCCTGCTCAGATCCACCACCGTCGATGAAGCCGTCGCCGCCGACACCGCCTTCCACAACGCGATCGCGCGCGCCACGCACAACGACTATTTCGTGCGCTTCACCGAGTTTCTGGGGGTCCGGATGGTGCCGTCCCGCACCGTCTATCTGCGCCATGCCGAGGATGTTTCGCGCGAGGATTATATCCGCGCGGTCGCCGACGATCATGCCGCGATCTACAACGCCATCCGCAAGCGCGACCCCTCCGCCGCGCGCAACGCCGCGCGCGCGCATATGTACAAGAGCACCGAGCGGCACGAACTGATCCGCGACGCTTTCCTCACCGGGGATGGCGCGCAGGGATAATTGGCGCAATTGGTTGGGATGAGGGCCGGCATGGGTGCAGACGCGAAGACCACACGCCGCGGGGTTCTGGCGGGAATGGCAGCGGCCACCGCGATGGGCGCGGCTCCGGCGCGTGCGGCACCGCGCGGCAGGATGCCGAAAGGATTCCTGTGGGGCGCGGCAATCTCGGCGCACCAGAGCGAGGGCAACGACGTCAATTCGGACAGCTGGCTGCTCGAGCATCTGCCCGAGACGGTGTACAAGGAGCCTTCGGGCGACGCGTGCGACAGCTATAACCGATACGCGCAGGATTTCGCGATCGCCAAGGCGATCGGGCTGAACTGCTATCGCTTCGGAATCGAATGGGCACGGATCGAGCCCGAGGCGGGCAAGTTTTCGATTGCCGAGCTCGACCATTATGCGCGGGTGCTGGAATCGTGCCGGGCGCATGGGCTGCTGCCGATCGTCACCTACAATCACTTCACCGTGCCGCGCTGGTTCGCGATGCGCGGTGGCTGGGAGAAGGCCGACAGTGCCGACTTGTTCGCGCGATTCTGCGAGCGCGCGACGCGTGCGCTGGGCGGGCAGATCGGCATGGCTTCGCCGTTCAACGAGGCGAACATCCATCTGCTCGCGCGGCTGCTGCGGATGGGCGCGACGCCGGCCTATCTGAAGGCGCGGAGCGACATGATCGCGGCGGCGGCGAAGGCAACCAATTCGCCGGGCTTCTCCTCGATCCTGTTCGCCGATCCCGACAAGGTCGATGCGCATCTGCTCGATGCCCATGCCAAGGCCTATCAGGCGATCAAGGCGGGGCCGGGCGACTTTCCGGTCGGCGTTACGCTGACGACTCAGTCGATCCAGGCAGTGGGCGAGCGGAGCATGGCGCCGATGGTCGAATCGATGCTTTACGGCGGCTGGTGGGACGCGGTGAACGCCAGCGATTTCGTGGGGGTGCAGGCGTATACGCGGGTGCGGGTGGACGCCAAGGGCAGCGTGCCGGCTCCTGCAGGAGCGGAGATGACCGCGGCGGGATATGAATATTATCCGCAGGCGCTGGGCGAGACGATCCGGCTGGCGGCGCGCAAGACCGGCAAGCCGATCTACGTCACCGAAAGCGGGATCGCGACCGATGACGACAGGCGGCGGATCGCCTGGCTCGACGCGTGCGTCGGCGAGGTCGAGGGCTGCATCGCCGACGGGATCGAGGTGAAGAGCTACATTTATTGGTCGCTGCTCGACAATTTCGAGTGGACGCAAGGCTATGGCCAGCACTTCGGGATGGTGTCGGTGGATCGCGAGAGCTTCGTGCGGCGGATGAAGCCGAGCGCGCAGCATTTCGCGCGGTTGGTGCGTGGGGGGCGCCAGGCGGGGTGATCTAATCGAACAGGGGTAGGGGCGGCGGCGAAACCGGGCGCTAAAAACCGAAGCTGGTTTGGGGCGAGGGCCTGGCCGTTTCGGCGCGTTCGAAGGGGACGCCTTCCAGCTCGAGCATCCGCGCCTTGGCGTGCGAACCGCCGGGGGCGGAGAAGCCGCCGATGCGGTTGCCGGCCGCGAGGACGCGGTGGCACGGAATGATCAGCGGTATCGGGTTGTTCGCCATCGCCTGGCCGACGTCGCGGGCGGTTTCCGGGCCGCCGCCGATGGCTTTGGCGACCGCGCCGTAGGTGGTGGCTTCGCCCCACGACAATGCGCGGACGTGGGCGTAGATTTGGGTGAAAAGCGGGTCCTGCTCGCCGAGGTCCAGCGGCAGATGGGTGAAGTCGATTTGCTCGCCGGTGAAATAGCGGCGGATCGCGTCGATGATTGGGGCGACATGCGGCGGCGGTTCGGCCGGGGATGCGGCGAAGCGGCGGGTGATGGCGCGCTCGGCTTCGGCGGGGGTTGCCGAGGGGAGGCGCAGGGCGGTGATGCCTTCGCCGTTCCAGGCGATGGCGACCCACCCCTGCGCGGTTTCGAAGCTGTGCAGCTTCATGCCAGTTCTTCGCCGGGATAGGTTTCGGTGGTGACCTGGGCCTGCATCGGCGCGGGGTAGCGCGGGCCGCGAATCGCGCCGGGAGCGAAGATGGCGTCGATCTTCGCGGCGATCGCCGGGGTGATATTCAGGTCCAGCGCGCCGAGGTCTTCCTCGAGATGGCGGATGCTGGCGGTGCCGGGGATCGGGACGACATGGTCGCCGCGCGAGAGGACCCAGGCCAGCGAGAGTTGCGCGGGGGTCGCGCCGGTTTCGGCCGCCAGCGCCTCGAAGGCGGCGACCACCGCGAGATTGTGGGCAAGGTTTTCGCCGGTGAAGCGGGGCATGTGGGCGCGGAAATCGCCCGGCACATAGGTTCCGCTGCGGACCGCGCCCGCCAGCAGCCCGCGCGCTACCGGCGAAAAGGCGACGAAGGCGATGCCCAACGCGCGGCAGGTCTCCAGCACCGCGACTTCGGGGTTGCGGACGGTGGGCGAATATTCGGTCTGGACCGCGGCGATCGGGTGGACGGCGTGGGCGCGGCGGATCGCTTGCGCCGACATTTCGGAGAGGCCGATCGCGCCGATCTTGCCGGCTTCCTTTAGGCGGACGAGCGCGCCGACCGAGTCCTCGATTTCGACGTTCGGGTCGGGGCGGTGGAGATAGACCAAGTCGATGTGATCGGTGCCGAGGCGGGTCAGCGATCCTTCGACGGTGCGGGCGATGGCCCGCGGCGACGCATCGAGGGTGCGCTTGCCGTCTACCATGTCGAGCACGCATTTGCTGGCGAGGGTGAACTCGCCGCGCCGGTGGAGAATCGCCTTGCCGATCAGCCGCTCGTTCTCGCCGCCGCCATAGAGCGCGGCGGTGTCCATCAGCGTGACGCCGAGATCGAGCGCGTGGTTGAGCAGGCGCGCACCCGCCTCGGGCGTGGGCGGCGTGCCATAGGCGTGATTGAGGCTCATGCAGCCGAGGCCGATGGCGGAGACGGTGAAAGGGCCGATGCGGCGGGTGGGGAGGGGCATGGCGATCCTTGGGCGAAGCGCCACGCGCGTAGCACTTCCCCTCTCCCTCCGGGAGAGGGGAAGGGGGGTTAGAGGCTCGGATCGATCAGGTATTTCTCGCCCGTCGCCTTCTTCGCATAGGCCGCGACCATTTCGGGCTTGAGCACGTCGGCGAGCGACAGGGTCGCGGTGTAATTGCTGGCGAAGGTCGTCTTCAGTTCGCGGGCGACGCGTTCGCGGAGCTTCTGGCCTTCCTCCCAGCCGATCTTCATCAGGAAGGGGGTGAGGAGGAAGCCGCTGACTGCCCAGGCGAGGCCATAGCCGCGGTCGAGCTCGGTCGGGCCGGTATCGAGCATGCCGTAGATATAGACCTGCTTGAAGGTCGACGAGCCATAGCGGCTGTAGGTGGTGGCGGTGCGGTTCGCGGCGGCCTCCATCGCGTGGAGGATGGCGTTCGCCAGCTTGCCGCCGCCGATCGCGTCGAAGGCGATGGTGGCGCCGGTCTCGGCGATGGCATCGGTGAGGGCCTCGCGAAAATCTGGGGCGCTGCTGTCGACGATCAGCGGGGTGCCGATGGCGCGGAGGATTTCGGCCTGCGCCGCGTTGCGGACGATGTTGACTAGCGGGACCCCGTCGGCGAGGCACGCCTTGGCGAGCATCTGGCCGAGGTTGGAGGCGGCGGCGGTGTGGACCAGCGCCTTGTGGCCCTCGCGGCGCATCGTCTCGATCATCGCCAGCGCGGTGAGCGGATTGACGAACATCGAGGCGCCATCGGCGGCGGTGGCGCCTTCGGGGAGGACGACGCATTCGCGTGCGGCGATCTTGCGACACTGGGTGTACATGCCGCCGCCGATCATCGCGACGGTCTTGCCGATCAGCGCCTGGGCGTTGGCGCCCGCGGCGACGACCACGCCCGCGCCTTCGTTGCCGACCGCCATCGATTCATCGAGCCGGGGCTTCATCATGCCCATGCGCGCGGGCGGGATCGGGGCGGTGAGGGTGGGACGGTCGGCGGTGCCGCCGGCCCGCATCGCGGCGATGTCGGCGGGGCCGAGGAGGAGGCCGAGATCGGAGGGGTTGATCGGCGAGGCCTGGACCTGGACGACCACTTCGTCGGGGCCGGGCTCGGGGGTGGGGACCGGTTCAAGGCTCAGTTGCAATTCGCCGCCGGCGGTGACTTTCGACCGCAATTCGAGTCCGTCAGCCATGTCGCTCTCCCTGTTCGTCGGCGCAGGCAATGCGCGCCAATCGCGGCCGCGGTCAATCGGCTTGACCCGGGGCGCGGCACGCGACACTTTGGCTACCGGTGTCATGCAACGCGGACGAACCGCGGCGGCGATTTGGAGGCGAGGATGGCGGGCGAAGGCGTGCAGCGCAGGAGCGTGATCGGCGGCATGGCAGCGGGCGCGGCGGCGTTGGCGGTTCGGAGCGCCAAGGCGGCGGCAGCGAAGAAGCGCTATGTCATCGTCGGTACCGGGCACCGATCGCGCATGTACCAGGATGCGATCTGGGGGCCGCACAAGGGCACCAGCGAGCTGGTCGCGGTGTGCGACAGGAATCCGGGGCGCGCGGCCTATGTGCTGAAGCGCGCCAGCGATGCCGGGGCGGCGGGGCCGCGCACCTATCTCCACAGCGATTTCGACAAGATGATCGCGGAGATGAAGCCCGACGCGGTGATCGTCACCACGCCCGATGCCTTTCATGTCGATTATATCATCCGGGCGCTCGAGCTGGGCTGCGACGCGATCACCGAAAAGCCGATGACGATCGATGCGGGCAAGGCGCAGCGCATCCTCGATACCTGCAAGCGCACCGGCAAGCATATCCGCGTCACCTTCAACTATCGCTACGCGCCGTTCCGCACCCAAGTGAAGGAATTGCTGATGTCGGGGGCGATCGGCGACATATTGTCGGTCGATTTCCACTGGCTGCTCAACACCACCCATGGCGCCGATTATTTCCGCCGCTGGCACAGCCACAAGGCGATTTCGGGCGGGCTGATGGTGCACAAGGCGACGCACCATTTCGATCTGGTCAATTGGTGGCTCTCGGCGATGCCGCAGACGGTCAACGCGACCGGCAAGCGCGAATTCTATACGCCGGCGATGGCGCGCCGGATGGGACTGTCCGGCCCCCACCAGCGCTGCCGCACCTGCACCGAAAAGGACGCGTGCGGATTCTACATGGATCTCGCCGCCGATCCGGCGCTCAAGGCGCTGTATGTCGATAACGAGCACTATGACGGCTATTTCCGCGACCAGTGCGTGTGGCGCGAGGAAATCGATATCGAGGACACGATGAACGTGATCGTCGGCTACGATAGCGGGGCGACCTTGTCCTATTCGCTCAACGCCTGCAACGCGTGGGAAGGCTATCAGATCGCGTTCAACGGGACCAAGGGGCGGCTGGAGCACAGCCAGGTCGAGCAGGTCTATGTCGCCGGGGGCAGCATGCCGCAGGGCGAGGCCGACGCCGACAAGGTCAAGATCCGTGTCTATCCGCTGCGCGGCGAGCCCACCGATATCAAGCCGCGGATGGGCGACGGCAGCGGGCATGGCGGCGGCGACGCGGTGATGCTCAACGAGCTGTTCGGAGCGTCCGCCCCCGCCGATCCGACGCTGCGCGCGGCGGACGAGCGCGGCGGCGCGGCGTCGATCCTGATCGGGATCGCGGCGAACCAGTGTTTCAAGACCGGGCAGCCGGTGCGGATCGGTGAGCTCGTCACGGGGCTGGAGCGGCCGAATTATCCGGCGATGCCGACGCGAAGCGATCCGGTGCCGATGCCGCCGAAGCGGAAGCCGTCGTGATGGGTCCGCTGTTCGCAAACCACCCGTTAGCCCAGAGCTTGTCGAAGGGCGGCTATCCACAGACGTGTCGCTCGCGGATAGGCGGGCTTCGACAGGCTCAGCCCGAACGGGGGTGGGGATGCTGATCCATCCCTCCCGCCGCGATATGCTGCGCTATGCCGGCGTGGGCGCGGCGGTCGCGCTAGCGCCCGGCGCCCTTGCCGCACCCGCCGACCCGTGGGACCGGGCGGCGGATATTGCGCGAACGGTGAAGGCGCCGGTGTTTCCCTCGCGCGTATTTGACATCGTCAAACATGGCGCGAAGGGCGATGGCACCACGCTCAACACCGCAGCAATCGCCGCAGCAATTGCCGCGTGCAATGCGGCCGGGGGCGGGCGGGTGCTGGTGCCGGCGGGGCGATTTTTGACCGGGGCGGTGCATCTGAAGTCCAATGTCGAGCTGCATCTGGCGGAGGGCGCGACCCTGCTCTTCAGCACCGATCCGGTGCATTATCCGATGGTGTTCACGCGGTGGGAGGGGATCGAGCTGATCAACTATTCGCCGTTCGTCTATGCCCACAAGCAGAAGAATATCGCGATCACCGGAAAGGGCATTCTCGACGGGCAGGGCAGCGCCGAGCATTGGTGGGCGTGGAAGGGGCCATGGGGCGGCACCGCCGAGCATGGCTGGCGCGAAGGCATGCCCGATCAGCGCAAGGCGCGGGCGATCCTGTTCCAGATGGCCGAGGACAATGTGCCGGTCGAGAAGCGCGTGTTCGGCGACGGGAGCTATCTCCGCCCGGCGTTCGTCCAGCCCTATGATTGCGAGAATGTGCTGATCGAAGGGGTGCGCCTGCGCGGCTCGCCCTTCTGGCAGATCCACCCGGTGCTCTGCCGCAACATCATCGTCCGCGGCGTCGACGTGATGGGGCATGGACCGAACAACGACGGCTGCGACCCCGAATCGTGCGACGGGATGCTGATCGAGCATTGCATTTTCGACACCGGCGACGATTGCATCGCGGTCAATTCGGGGCGGAACGCGGATGGGCGGCGGCTGCACATGCCCTCGCAGAATATCCTGATCCGCGATTGCCGGATGAAGGAAGGGCATGGCGGGGTGGTGGTGGGATCGCAGATCTCGGGCGGTGCGCGCTGGATATTCACCGAGCGCTGTTTGATGGACAGCCCCGATCTGTGGACCGCGATCCGTTTCAAGAACAATGCCTTGCGCGGCGGGCTGCTCGAGAATTTCTATTATCGCGACATTACGGTGGGGCAGGTGAGCCGATCGGCGGTGACCTGCGACTTCAATTACGAGGAAGGGCCGAACGGCAAGTTCGTGCCCAAGCTGCGCAATGTCGTGATCGAGCGGTTGCGCGCGACTCATGCCAACCGGGTGATCGACAGCCAGGGGCTGCCGGGTGCGCCGGTGACCGATATCGTGCTGAAGGACTGCAGCTTCGATGGCGTGCACGAGGCCAGCGTGGTGCGCTTTACCGAGCGGCTGCGGCTCGAGAACGTCCGCGTGAACGGCGCGGTGGTCGACAAGCTCGGGTGAGTTGCGCGCGACCGTCCTGCGCGGGAACGACCGGGCGCCTCCCAAGTTGCGTTGACGCCCGGTTGTGACACCGGTATCAGGGCGACGCGCTTACTGAATCCGCCCGTCAAAGGATTCGGAAGCTTTGAGGAGGTGGACATGAGAAAGGTACGTAATCTGGCCGGCATATCGCGCATTTCGGGCGCTTCGCTGCTGGCGCTCTCGCTTGCATCGCTGTTGCCGAGTGCCGCGCAGGCACGCATCGCCGACGAGACCCCGGCAACAGCCGCGGCCGAGCCGCAGGACCCCGAGGCAACCGAGGTCCAGGACGGCCCCGAGATCGTGGTGACCGGTTTCCGCGGCAGCCTGGTACGCGCGCTCGAAGTGAAGCGCACCGAGACTTCGGCGGTCGATACCATCCTTGCCGAGGACATCGGCAAATTCCCCGATCTCAACCTGTCCGAATCGATCCAGCGCATCCCCGGCGTTGCGCTGGCGCGCGACGGCGGCGAGGGGCGCAACATCTCGGTGCGTGGCCTGGGGCCGCAGTTCACCCGCGTGCGCATCAACGGCATGGAAGCGCTGACCACCGCGGGCGGCGCCGACGCCAGCGGCGGCACCAACCGTGGCCGCGGCTTCGATTTCAACATCTTCGCGTCGGATTTGTTCAACGCGATCACGGTCCGCAAGACCGCCGATGCCGAGACCGACGAAGGATCGCTGGGCGCGACGGTCGATCTGCGCACCGCGCGTCCGTTCGATTACAAGGAGACCTTCACGCTCTCCGCCTCGGCGCAGGCGAGCTACAACGATCTCTACCAGAAGGTGACGCCGCGCGGCGCGCTGATGGTCGCGATCCAGGACCCCGAAGGCACCGTCGGCGCGCTCGTCTCGGTCGCCTACACCAAGCGCAAGCTGATCGAGGAAGGCTATAGCACCGTGCGTTGGGCCAAGGGCTCTTCGTTCGCGCCGGGCTTCGAAAGCGTGCAGGGCACGGCCTGTCCGCCGCTTCCGCTCACGGCGCCGGCGACGCAACCGGCGGTCTGCGCCGCCGCCAACGACGCGCTGCACCCGCGCTTCCCGCGCTACGATTATTATATCGACGATCAGGAGCGCATCGGCGTGACGGCGTCGCTCCAGTTCCGGCCGAGCGACCGCACCAACATCAGCATCGACGCGCTCTATGCCGACTTCAAGGCGACGCGCGAGGAGCGCTATCTCGAGGCGCCGTCGTTCAGCGTCGCGGGTGCGTGCACCGCGGCGTCGCGGCTCACCAACTGCGGCATCGCCGACACCGACGTCACCGCCGCGACGATCACCAACGGCATCATGACCAAGGGCACGTTCAACGACGTCGACCTGCGCGTCGAGGATCGTTTCGACCGGCTCGACACCAGGTTCGAACAGCTGACCCTCGATTTCTCGCAGGATTTCGGCGGCGGGCTGAGCTTCGGCCTGGTCGCGGGCTATTCGGAATCGAAGCATACCAACCCGATCCAGAACACGATCACTTTCGATCAGTTCAACGTCGACAACTACAGCTACGACTATACCGACCCGCGTGCGCCGACCTTCAATTTCGGCACCGCCAATCTGACCAGCCCGACCTCCTGGGTGCTGAGCCAGCTTCGCCTGCGCGCGGCTTCGGCGAAGAACACCTACACCACGGTGCAGCCGGAATTCCGCTGGAAGTTCAGCGACGGTTTCAACGTGCAGCTTGGCGGCAGCTTCAAGCGCTACAAGTTCGAAACCACCGAGCTGCGGCGCTCCAACGGCACCACTTCCAACCAGGAAACGGTGATCCCCGCGTCGGTCGCCGCGGTGCCGCTGACCAACTATAGCCAGGTCGTCTCCATCCTCGGGCAATCGTTCCTCGCTCCGGTGTACAGCACCGCCGCCAGCCTGTTCTCGCTCGAGAATCCAGGCGCCTTTCCGCTCGGCCCCGAGCCTGCGCTCGGCAATAATTCGCGCGTCAAGGAAGAGGATACCGGCGCGTTCATCCAGGCCAACTTCAGCCATGAGTTCGGCGGCATGGTGATCCGTGGCAATGCGGGCGTGCGCTATGTGAAGACCAAGCAGGCGGCGACCGGCTTCGGCTTCGTTGCCGGCGCAGTGCAGGAAGTCACCGTTCCGAACGAGTATGACGATTGGCTGCCGTCGATCAACCTGGTGTTCGAGCCGGCCAAGAATTTGCTGATCCGCTTCGCCGCGGCGGACGTGATGACGCGCCCGACCCTGGGCAATCTGACGCCGGGCGTGTCGATCAACGTGGCGGGCGCGAACCGCACGGTGACGGTGGGCAATCCCAAGCTCGAGCCGTTCCGCGCGCGGACATACGATGCCGCGGTGGAATATTATTTCGGTTCGGGCGCGCTGGTCTCGGTCGCATTGTTCCAAAAGAATATCGAGAGCTTCATTCAGACCCAGTCGTCGACCGGCACGTTCACCGGCAATTCGCTGGGCCTGCCCGACAGCCTGGCGATCGCCGCGTGCGGCGCGCAATACCCGGCGACCTGCAACCCATCGAGCAACAATTGGGTGTTCAGCTTCCCGGCGAACACCCCCGGCGGCAAGCTGCGCGGGTTCGAGGTCAATTACCAGCAGCCGCTCAAGTTCCTGCCGGGGCTGCTGAGCAACACCGGCGTGCTGCTGAACTACACCCGCGTCACTTCGGACATCAAATATCTGAATGGCGCCGGGGTGGTGGTGGTCACCGCGCCGCTGACCAACCTTTCGAAGGAGTCGGCCAACGGCACCTTCTATTATGAGGACAAGTTCCTCAGCGCCCGCGTATCGGCGGCGTATCGCAGCAAATATCTGACGACGGTTCCGGGCACCGAGCTCGGCACCACCGTCCAGGGCACCAATTCGACGCTGAACATCGATGCGTCGGTGCAGATCACGCTGAGCGATCAGTGGAAGATCAGCCTAGAGGCGGTCAATCTGACCGACCAGTATCAGGACCAGTATATCGAGCCCGGCAATCTGCTGTCGGTATATCATCACACCGGCCGCGAGTTCCTGGCCGGTGTGCGGTTTACCTACTGAATGCATGCGCCGTTGCGCGCGGGGAAACCCGCGCGCAACGGTGATTTTTTACGGCGCATATGGGGAAGAGCGTTGATTGAAGGACAGATAGCGGCGGACGAGATCGCACGGGCATTCGTGGACGCACGCCATGCCGGAAGCGCGCTGGTGGAATATCCCGGCGAACTGCCGCAGTCGCTCGACGAGGCCTATCGCATTCAGGAAAGCGCGATAGGCATGTTCGGCGGGAGGATCGCCGGATGGAAGGTCGGGCGGATCCCCGATCCCTTGGTCGAAACCTTTGGCACCAACCGGCTGGCCGGCCCGATCTTCGCCAATGGCGTGGTGCATGCGGGCGTAGATGAACTTTGGGGCGAGACGCCGGAAATGCCGGTGTTCGGCGATGGCTTTGCCGCCGCCGAGGCCGAATATCTGCTGCGCATCGGCAGCCTGCCCGCCAGCTTCGATGGCGAATGGACCAACGCGCGCGTCGCCGAATATGTCGACGAGGTCCGCGTCGGCATCGAGATCGCCAGCTCGCCCTTCCCCGGGATCAACGAACATGGTCCGGCCATCACCATTTCCGATTTCGGCAACAACAACGGCCTGGTCGTCGGAACCGCACTTTCTGGGACTCTGGTCCAGAATATGGATTTTCTTGACTGGCCGGTGTCACTGACTATCGACGGTGCCGAGGCCGGGGCGGCGACCGCCGCCGCCATGCTCGATGGACCCTATGGCGCGGTGCGCTTCCTGTTCGAGCTGGCGCGCGATCGCGGCCTGCCGCTGGCCGCCGGCCAGTGGATCTCGACCGGTGCGGTCACCGGCGTCCATCCCGTGCGCCCCGGCGCCGTGGTGGAAGCGCTGTTCGGGCCGCAAATGCGTGTACGGTGCGGCATAAGCGTGATTCGCCAGGGCTGAGGCGGACAGACAATAAGGGAGAGGGACATGGCGAGCTCGGGAGAGGCGATTATCGCCGGAGCGGCGGCGCGGGCTGGGCGCTATCGCTGGACGATAGTGGGCCTGTTGTTTGCCGCCACGGCGATCAATTACATCGATCGCCAGATGATCGGGCTGCTCAAGCCGATCATGATGGAGGATCCCGCGCTCCACATGGACGAGCGGACCTATGCCGACATCGTCGTCTGGTTCCAGGTCGCTTACGCCATCGGCTATCTCGGCTTCGGCAAGATCGTCGACGCGATCGGCGCGCGGATCGGCTATGCCGCCGCGGTCGTGATCTGGACGGCGGCGCATATGTTCCACGGTGGCGCCTATAGCGTGACTCAGTTCGCCTTCGCGCGATTTGGCCTGGGCATCGGCGAATCGGGCAATTTCCCCGCCGGCATCAAGACCGTCGCGACCTGGTTCCCGCAGAAGGAGCGCGCGTTCGCGGTCGGCGTGTTCAATGCCGGCAGCAATGTCGGCGCGATCGTCGCGCCGTTGCTCTGCTTCCTGATGGTGCCGCTGGTCGGCTGGCGGATGACCTTCATCCTGACCGGCGTGTTCGGCCTGGTCTGGCTGATCGCGTGGCTGGCGATGTACCGCGACAATCCCGCCGATCATCCGCGCGTGGGCGCCGAGGAGCTTGCGGTCATCACGCAGGACCCGGCCGATCCGGATGTGAAGACCCCCGGCCTGTGGCTCCGCCTGCTCGCCACGCGCGAGACCTGGGCGTTCGCGCTCGGCAAGTTCTTCATCGATCCGATCTGGTGGTTCTATCTGTTCTGGCTGCCGGGCTATCTCGGCGCGCAATATGGCCTCGATCTAAAGACCTGGTCGACGCCCACCGCGGCGCTGGCGCTGGGCGGGATCTATCTGATCTCGGACGTCGGCAGCGTCGCCGGCGGCTGGCTCTCGGGCCGGTTCATGAAATCGGGGATGAGCGTCAACAAGGCGCGCAAGCTCACGATGCTGATCTGCGCCTTCTGCGTGCTGCCGGTGGTGTTCGCGACCTCGGTGCCGAACCTGTGGGTGAGCGTGCTGATCATCGGCATCGCCGCTGCCGCGCATCAGGGCTTCTCGGCCAATCTCTATACGCTGCCGTCGGACACCTTCCCCCGCTTTGCGGTGGGCGCGGTGATCGGCATCGGCGGCACGGTCGGGGCGATCGGCGGGGCTTTGTTCTCGAAATATTCGGGGGACGTGCTCGATCGGGTGGGCAGCTATGCGCCGATGTTCATTTCGGCGGGTGCGGCCTATTTCCTCGCGCTGCTGGCGGTGCATCTGCTGACGCCACGGCTCGAGCGGGTCGAAGCGTTCCGGCGCTCGACGCCGTGGGCGGTGCTGGTGGCGACGGTCGCGGGGCTGATCGGGGTGGTGATCTTCCTCGTATCGGGCAAGAAAGCGGCGGAAGGGTGCATTCCCGTGTGGATGGGCCCGACCACGCCTTGCGTCGGACCCGGCAGCTATTACGGGATGCTGGCGGTGTGCGCCGGAGTCGCGATCCTGGCGATCGCCGTCAACAAACTGACGCGTGACAAGGCCTAAGAGGATTTCATGCCGAGACCGTTGAAGCTCGACCCCGACCGGTTGTTTCCCGCTGAAGCGCGCACGCGCGGCATCGCGCGTGCGCTTTATGCGGAGGTGGCCCGGCTGCCGATCATCAGCCCGCACGGGCACACCGATCCGACCTGGTTCTCGACCAACGCCAATTGGTCGAACGCGACCGAATTGCTGCTGGCGCCGGACCATTATCTGTACCGGATGCTCTATTCGCAGGGGATCGCGCTGGCGGACCTGGGGGTGCCTGACCGCAATGGCGTGCCGCCGCACGATCCGCGCAAGGCGTGGCGGATTTTGGCGGAGAATTTCCATCTGTTCCGGGGGACGCCGTCGTCGATGTGGCTCGGCCATGTGTTCGGCGAGGTGTTCGGGTTCGACGTGGCGTTCGATGCTTCGACCGCCGATCTCTATTACGACCGGATCAACGAAGCGCTGGCTTCGGACGCGTTCAAGCCGCGCGCCTTATTCGACCGCTTCGGAATCGAATTCCTCGCCACGACCGAGGGGCCGCAGGACGACCTTTCGCCGCACCATGCGATCCATGCCAGCGGCTGGCAGGGCAGGGTGGTCACCACCTATCGCCCCGACGCGGTAATCGACGTCGAGCATGAGCAGTTCGACGGGGCGATGAGGGTGTTCGCCGAGAAGACCGGCGAGGACGTCTATTCGTGGGATGGCTATCTGGCGGCGCATCGCAAGCGCCGGGCCGATTTCCGCGCGGCGGGGGCGACCGCGACCGATCACGGCCATGTCACCGCGCAGACCGCCAACCTCGGCTATGACGAGGCCGAGCGGCTGTTCCGCACGATCCTGTCCGACCAATGGACCCCGCAGGACGCCGAATTGTTCCGCGCGCAGATGCTGACCGAGATGGCGGCGATGTCGTGCGAGGACGGCATGGTGATGCAGATCCATCCGGGCAGTTTCCGCAACCACAACGGCGGGCTGTTCGCCAGCCATGGGCGCGACAAGGGCGCGGATATTCCGCTGCGCACCGATTATGTCTCGGCGCTCAAGCCGCTGCTCGATCGCTTCGGCACTTCGACCGATTTATCGATCATCCTCTTCACGCTCGACGAGAGCAGCTATGCGCGCGAGCTGGCGCCGCTGGCCGGGCATTATCCGTGCCTCAAGCTGGGGCCGAGCTGGTGGTTCCATGATTCGCCCGAGGGCATGCGCCGCTTCCGCGAGATGACCACCGAGACCGCAGGCTTCTACAACACCGTCGGCTTCAACGACGATACGCGGGCGTTCCTCTCGATCCCCGCCCGCCACGATGTCGCGCGGCGGATCGATTGCGGGTTCCTGGCGCAGCTCGTTGCCGAGGGCCGGTTGCTCGATTGGGAAGCCGCCGAGCTGGCGCAGGAGCTGACCAACGGCCTCGTCAAGCGCGCCTATAAACTCGACACTTTTGCCCCAACCCCGGTCGCCGCGGCGGCCTGACCTACACCGGAGACACCATGTTCGACCGTACCTATTACGCCACCCATCCGGACATGATGGAGTGCGTCTCCAATGAGGAATTGCGCGACCGCTACCTGATCCAGGGGCTGTTCCGCGAAGGCGAGTGCGTGCTGAACTACACGCACGCCGATCGCTTCGTGATCGGCGGCGTGCTGGTTGGCGGCGCGGCGGTTTCGCTGCCAACGCAGACCGAGCCGCCCTCGGCCGTCGGGCATCCGTTCCTCGAGCGCCGCGAGCTGGCGATCGTCAATGTCGGCGGCGCCGAGGGCACCGTGACCGTCGATGGCGACAGCTATACGCTGGCGAACAAGGACTGCCTGTACGTGACGATGGGCACCAAGGACGTGGTGTTTTCGGGCGAAGGCGCGCGCTTCTATCTAGCTTCGTGCCCGGCGCACAAGGCGTTCGAGACGCGCAAGCTGAGCATCGCCGACGCCAACAAGCTCGAGCGCGGCAGCCTGGAGGAATCCAACGAGCGGACGATCTGCCAGCTTGTCATCCCGGGCGTGTGCGACAGCGCCCAGCTGGTGATGGGCCTGACGATCCTGAAGCCGGGCTCGGTGTGGAACACCATGCCGCCGCACATCCACGAGCGCCGCAGCGAAATCTATTTCTACTTTGAGCTCGACGGCCCGAACGACCGCGTCTTCCATTACATGGGCGAAGGCGAAGCGATGCGGCACATCGTCATCGGCAACGAGGAAGCGGTAATCTCGCCGCCCTGGTCGGTGCACATGGGTTCGGGGACCAAAGCCTATGCCTTCATCTGGGCGATGGCCGGCGAGAACCAGGACTATACCGACATGAACGTGCTGGATATCTGCCAGCTGCAGTAGGCTTTACTCCCCTCCCGCTTGCGGGAGGGGCTGGGGGAGGGGCCATCCGCACATCCTTTCGCCCGTATTCGATAGCCCCTCCCCTAACCCCTCCCGCAAGCGGGAGGGGGACCAGGAAGAAGAAATGACCAACCCTTTCGATCTCACCGGCAAAGTCGCCATCGTCACCGGCGCCAACACCGGCATCGGCCAGGGCATCGCGCTTGCGCTCGCGGCAGCAGGGGCGGATGTCGCCGCCGTTGGCCGCACGCCCGCGCAGGAAACCGTAGAGAAGGTCCGCGCGCTCGGGCGCAAGGCGGAGATCATTTCCGCCGACTTGTCCACGATCGAGCCTGTGCAACGGGTTGTGGACGAAGCTGTGGAAAAGCTCGGCGGGCTCGACATTCTGGTCAACAATGCGGGGATCATCCGGCGCAACGACAGCCTGGATTTCACCGAGGAAGAATGGGATGCGGTGATCGACACCAATCTGAAATCGGTGTTCTTCCTGTGCCAGGCGGCGGGGCGTCATATGGTGGCGCACGGCGGCGGCAAGATCATCAACATCGCCTCGATGCTGACCTTCCAGGGCGGCATCCGCGTGCCGAGCTACACCGCGTCCAAATCGGGCATCGGCGGGCTGACCAAGATCCTCGCCAACGAATGGGCGGGCAAGGGGATCAACGTCAACGCCATCGCCCCCGGCTATATCGCGACGAACAACACCGCCGCGCTGCAGGCCGACGAGAACCGTAACCGCTCGATCATGGAGCGCATACCGGCGGGCCGCTGGGGCGATCCTGAGGATCTGGGGGGCGCCGCGGTGTTCCTCGCTTCCTCGGCGGCGAATTATGTACAGGGGCATATCCTCGCGGTCGACGGCGGGTGGCTGGCGCGATGACCACCGCCTTCTTCGGCGAGCTGATGCTGCGGCTTTCGCCACCGGGCCGCGAATTGCTGTTGCAGACGCCCAAGCTCGAAGTGAATGTCGGCGGGGCGGAGGCGAACGTTGCCACCGGCCTTTCGTGCCTCGGGCATCCGGTGCGGATGATTTCGGCGGTTGCGGATAATCCGCTGGGCGCGGGCGTGATCGGCGAGCTGCGGCGGCGGGGCGTTGATACCACGCATGTCGCGGTCGAAGACGGGCGGCTGGGGCTGTATTTCCTCACCCCGGGCGCAGGGCTGCGCGCTTCCGAGGTCGTCTATGACCGCGAGCATTCGGTGTTCGCGGATCGCGCTGCCGATTCATGGGACTGGGACGCGGCGTTGGCGGGCTGCACGCGGCTGCATCTGTCGGGGATCACGCCGGCGCTGGGGCACAACACCGCGACCGCCGCGATCGCCGCGGCCGAGGCGGCGAACGCCAAGGGCATTGCGGTGTCGTTCGATGGCAATTACCGGCAGAAATTGTGGGAAGCGTGGGACAGCGATCCGCGCAGCGTGCTGACGCAGCTGATCGGGCACGCCGATATCCTGTTCGGCAACCACCGCGATATTTCCCTGCTGCTCGGCGAGGATTTCTCCGGCGAGGGATCGGACCGGCGGCGCGAGGCGGCGGAGGCGGCGTTCGCGCACTTCCCGAAGCTTCAGAAGATCGCCTCGACCGCGCGGCATGTCGTCGATGCCGACAGCCACCGGATCGCGGCGCGGATCGATACGCGCGAGGGCGCGCACCAGACCGACGAGATATTGGTCGCCGGCATCGTCGACCGGATCGGCGCGGGCGATGCCTTTGCCGCCGGCGTGTTGCACGGATTGCTGATCGGGGGCGACACGCGCGCCGCGGCGAAATCGGGGCTGGCGTTGACCGGGCTCAAGCATTCGCTGCCGGGCGACGCCAGCCTGTTTACCCGCGCCGATCTGGCGGCATTCGGTGAGGGGCTCGACGTACGGCGGTAACATCGGATCGGCGAACAACCGCCGGCCAGAGAGGGAGCAATGCAGGGGAGCGATCCGGCCAGGGATGGTGCGCTGCCGCAGCCGGGCATCGCGCAGCTTCGCGATACCTATGGCGTGGATGCGCGGCTCGAGGCCGAGCTGCGCGAGGCCTGGGGGCTGATCGAGCCGCATATCGCCGACATCGTCCGCGAATTGCTGAAGCGGCGCGACGTGGCGGTGACCGAGGAATTGCTCGCCCAGCGCATCGCCTATGCCCATGCCAAATTGGCCTGCCCGATCGACCAGGCCTGGCTCGACGCGATCGTCGCCGAGGCGGACCGCATTTCGCAGCGCGACCTGGAATTCCCGGTGGTGGCGGCTTCGATGGTCGTGGCGCAGATGCGCGTCCATGCATTATTCTTCGAGCTGACGCAGGATGTCGCGCAGATCGAGCGGGTGACGCGGGCGACGCAGAAGCTCGCGGTAATCGAGTTCGAGATCATCGCCAGCCGGATGCGCGCGATTGCGCGGGCGCGGAACCTCGCGGCGCTGCGCGGCGAGGCGGCGGCGGCGCGGGCGGAACTGGGCGAGGCGATCACCAGCAGCGCGCGGGCGAGCCGCGATGTGGCGCGCTTTACCGAGCAGACTTCGAGCGAGTTGCAGGCGCTGAAACGGCCCGCGGCCGAAGTCGCGACTGCCGCCGACGAATCCGCGACGGCAATGGCGCAATCGGCGCATAATGCGGCGGGGCTGATCGCGGTCTACGAACAGGCGCACGAGGATGCGGTGGCCGCCGCCGAGGTGGCGGGCCGCGCCGACGCGATCGCGATCGAGGGCGCTGAGAATGCCGCGAGCCTCACGGTGCACACCGCGCGGATCGAGTCGGTGGTGACGCTGATCGCCGAGATCGCCAGCCAGACCAAATTATTGGCGCTCAATGCCAGTATCGAGGCGGCGCGCGCCGGGGAGAGCGGGCGCGGCTTCGCGATCGTCGCGCAGGAAGTGCGCAGCCTCGCCGATCAGGCGGCGGAGGCGACCGGCGGGATCACCGCGACGATTCGCCAGGCGCAGGGCGCGAGCGACGTGATGGCGCAGACCAACCAGTCGATCCTGGCGATCGTCGGCGAATTGCTGGCGCGGGTGCGGGGCGTTTCCTCGGCGATGGAGACGCAGGTGGCGACGATGGCGGCGATCCTCGCTTCGATCGACGAGACGGCGGTATCCTCGCGCGAGATCGCGGCTTTGATCGCGACGATCAGCGAGCGCGTCGGGCTGCTGGCGGGCGCGGCGGAGGAGGCCGGGCGGCAGGCGGCGGCTGCGGGGAGCGCGCTGCAATTGGTCGAGGAGCGCGTTGGCGAGTTCATGACGGGAGTGGGGCGATGAAGCGGCGTTCGGTGCTGGCCGGCGGACTGGCGATGGCGGCGATGCCGGTCCGGGCGTGGTCGCAGGCGCTTCCCGTGGTCGCAGCGCCCAGCGGCACGTTCGAGGGCGATGTGGACGGCCATATCTGGCGGTTTCGCGGGATTCGCTATGGCAGCTCCGCGCGCTTTCAGGCGCCCGCCCCGTTCGCGATGCCCGGTGTGAAGCGTCCGGCGTTGGGTTTCGGCCCTGCCGCGCCGCAGCGCGGGCAGTATCAGCCGCAATCCGAGGATTGCCTGTATCTCAACGTCTGGACCCCCGGCGGTGGCGCGGCGAAGCGGCCGGTGATGGTCTATTTCCACGGCGGGGCCTATTCGAACGGCAGCGTTACCGATCCGCTGAACGACGGGGCGAGGCTGGCCGCCGCCGAGGATGTGGTGGTGGTGACGGTCAACCACCGGCTCAATGCGCTCGGCTATCTCTATCTCGCGCGGCTCGATCCGCGCTTCGCCGACAGCGGCAATCTGGGGCAGCTCGACCTGATCCTCGCGCTGCGCTGGATCCGCGAAAATGTGGCTGCGTTCGGCGGCGATCCGGGGCGGGTGTTCGTGTTCGGCCAGTCGGGCGGCGGGGCGAAGATCGCGACGCTGATGGGGATGCCGGCGGCCAAGGGGCTGTTCCATTCGGCAGCGACGATGAGCGGGCAGCAGGTGACGGCTTCGGGGCCGCTGAACGCGACGCGGCGGGCGCAGGCGTATCTGGCGAAGCTGGGGGTGAATGAGGGCGATCTCTCGCCCTTGCTGACGATGCCAGTCGCGCGATTGCTGGACGGGACCGATCACGCCGATCCGTTCGTCCCGGGCGGGCTCTATTTCGGGCCGGTGATGGATATGAAGTGGCTGGCGCGGCACCCTTTCTGGCCCGATGCCAATCCGCAATCGAACAGGGTCCCGATGATCCTGGGCAACACCCATGACGAGACCCGCGCGTTTATCGGCGCGGATTCGGCGAAGGTGCGCGGGCTGACCTGGGAAAATCTGGCGGCGGCGATGGCACCCGAATTGCGGATGGATTTGCTGCCCGAATGGATCGTCAGCGAATATCGCGCGCATTTTCCGGCGGATACGCCCGAGACGATCTTCTATCGCGCCACCACAGCCGGGCGCAGCTGGCCGGGGCAGGTGATCGAGGCCGATGCCCGGGCGGCGGCGGGAGCCAAAGCGACCTGGGTCTATCAGCTCGATTTCGAGTCGCCGGTTAGACCTGAGCGCGGGGCGCCGCATACCGAGGACATTCCCCTGGTGTTCGGCACGCTGGATGCGCCGGGATCGATCAGCGGGACCGGCGAGGCATCGCGGCGGGTGAGCGGGCAGATGATGGGGGCGTTTGCCGCACTGGCGCGGACCGGGCGCCCGGTAGCCAAGGGCTTGCCGGCGTGGGCCGCCTATACCCTCCCCACTCGCGCGACGATGCTGTTCGACGTGGCCAGCCGCGCGGTGAATGATCCCCGGAAGTGGGAACGCGAGCTGTTCGCCCGGGTGCCGTATATCCAGCCGGGGAGTTGAGCTTCAGGTGACGACGATTTCGTCGCCGCTGAATTCGCATTTCTCGCGATAGTCGGCGGCCATCGCTGCCGCCTCGGCGATGATCGGCGCGCGCTGCGCCTCGACGCTTTCCACCTTGTCGCCTGCGAGATTAACGCGGGCCATCGTCTGCCCGTCGGGGCCGATCACGACGACCTGAAGTGTCGGCGTGTTGCGGGCAAGATCGCGAAACGTGTCCCACGGGAGCGAGACATCGACGAGGCCATTGCCGCGCGGCTTTATCGGTGCGCTGGCGTGCAGCAACCGGACGCCGCCATCGGCGGCCAGCGCGCGCAGTTCGAAGCGGAAGCGCTGGCGGCGCTGGTTGCGCATGACCAGATAGCTGGCCGTCAGCGATCCACTCACCGGAGCAGCGGCGCCTGAGCCCGACCACATGCCGAGCACCATCAGGCCGGAGGTAAGCGGTGCGGCGTTCCAGTGGAGATAGCTGTACTCGGGCTTGCCCTTCTCGCTGAGCCGCGTCTCCATTTCCAGCGAACCCGGGGCTGCCGGCTGCATGACCTTGCAGGTGTAATAGTCGTCGGAATTGGGGACCGGGGCGTGCGCAAAGGCAGCAACGGCGGCGAGGGTGAACAGGACAGGCATGGTCCGAAGCATGCCATGGCGGGCGATTTCGCTCAATCGATCCGCGCGATTGTCCATCGGACAGCCATGCCAAGGCATTATGATACCGGTTACTGCCGCGGAATTTCGCCGTTTCCGGCGGGTTTTGCGTGCGGCGTAGCTCTCCGGATGGCGCGCAATCTGTTTCCCCTTGTCGGCGAACCGCCTATAGCTGTCCCTTATGCGAGCAGAGGCAAAGCCAACCATCAACGATGTCGCCCGCGTGGCCGGCGTCTCCAAGAAGACCGTCAGCCGGGTGATCAATCACTCGCCGTTGCTCAACGCCGATACGCGCGCCAAGGTCGAGGCGGTGATCGCCGATCTGGGATTCGTGCCCAATTCGCAGGCGCGCGCGCTGGCGCTGGGGCGGAATTTCCTGATCGGGCTGATCCACGACAATCCGAATGCGCAGACGGTAATGCACGTCCAGGCCGGCATATTGGAGGCGATCCGCGACACCGAATTCGAGCTGATCGTCCGCCCGATCGATCGCGGATCCTCGACGATGCTCGCCGATGTCCGCAATTTCCTGGAGCGCCAGCGGCTCTACGGCGTGCTGATCCTGCCGCCGGTTTCAGAGAATGAGATGCTCGCCGAACTCTGCCGCGAGCTCGGCTGCCGCTATGTCCGGATGGGCTCGATCGCGCTCGACAAGCCCGAGCATATGGTCGCGTCGAACGATGCCGAAGTGGTGACCGAGGCGGTCAACCATCTGATTTCGCTGGGGCATCGCCGGATCGGGCTGATCTCCGGCCCGCACGGATTTCGCTCCGCGCGCGAACGGCGCAAAGGGTTCGAAGATGCGCTGGCCGCCGCCAATATCCGCCTGCCGCGCAGCCTGATCGCCGAGGGCAACTATACGTTCGAGACCGGGCTGGCCGCCGCCGACCGGCTGCTCGACCTGTCGCCGCGGCCGACCGCGATCTTCGCGTCGAACGACGAGATGGCGGCGGGCGTGCTGCACGCGGCGCGCAAGCGGGGGATGGAGGTGCCCGACGATCTTTCGATCATCGGCTTCGACGACACCACCATCGCCTCGCACATCTGGCCGCCGATGACGACGGTGCACTGGCCGATTATTTCGATGGCGCGCTCGGCCGCGCTCAAGCTGCTCGCGGACTTTTTCGGCGATAATCTGGCGGCGGAGGAGCCTTCGCTCTTCCCCTCGACGCTGATCCACCGCGCCTCGGTGAGCCCGCCGCGCGACGCCTGAGCGGCAATCCCGCTGTTGCCGCTATGCCTCAGACTGCGACAATTCGATTTTCCAAAGCTTATGACACCGGTTGACATAAGCCGCGCCCTGAGGGAATTAAGCCTCGAACCAGGCGCGGAATCGCGCTTGCGCCAAGATCGGACGACAGATCCGGCAGGAGGCGTTGGGGGAGGCACTTCGTGACACTGCGGGCTGTTCAGCCGCGCGTGGTCGCAGTTTCCGAACCGACGAAATCCTCCGTCACGGCGTGAGCGGGAAGCGCTTTGGCTGGGCAAAGCAAGGGAGGAGCTTCGATGTTCAAGGGCAATGGGTCGGTGCATGACGCCGCGGACGGGCACGCAAAACTGCGGATGATCGGCCTGTGCGGCAGCAGCGCGATCGGCGCGCTGGGCGTGGCACTGATGATGGCGGGCACGGCGCATGCGCAAACCGCGGGCGCGATGACGGCAACCGCTGTCATCGGCCAGGATGCGACCCTAGCACAGGGCGCCGAAGAGCAGGATGCGCCGGAGGACAGCAACGAGATCGTCGTCACTGGCTTCCGCGCCTCGCTGCAGAACGCGCTCAACGTCAAGCGCCGCTCGAACCAGATCGTCGACGCGATCACCGCCGAGGACATCGCCAAATTCCCGGATGCCAACATCGCCGAATCGATCCAGCGCCTGCCGGGCGTGTCGATCGATCGCGATAACGGCGAAGGCCGCACGATCACCGTGCGCGGCCTGGGCGGCGATTTCCAGTCGGTGCTGCTGAACGGCGCCGATGCGCAGAACATCGCCGGCGGCAACCAGTCCGATGCCGGCGCGAACCGTTCGCGCGGCTTCGATTTCAATACTTTCGCATCCGAATTGTTCGGCGGGGTGAAGATTACCAAGACCACGGCGGCGGTGAACGACGAAGGCTCGCTCGGCGCGATCATCGATCTCACCACCGGCCGTCCGCTCGCCAGCAGCAAGAACCGCTTCGCGATCGGCGCGCAGGGCGAATATCGCGAGAATGGCAAGACCTGGAACCCGCGCCTGACCGGGCTGGCGTCCTATCATATCGCCGACAATTTCGGCGTGCTGGTCTCGGGCGCCTATTCCAAGCAGAGTCAGCAGCTCGATTCGTACCGCCGCAGCATCGGCGCGTTTGATTATACCTATCGCAACTCGCAGCTGAACGGCGCCAACCCCACGGGAACGCCCCCGATCTTCGGCTTCGCGCGGCCGAGCAATTTGGGCACCGGCCCGACTTTCGGCTCCGATCCGGCCGCTTACGCGCTGGTGACGCCGACGACGATCATTCCGGCGCTGGCATCGATCAACCGCCAGTATCTCGATTACGAGCGGCTGGGCGGGACCGCCACCTTGCAGTGGCAGCCGACCCCGAGCACCGATATCACCGCCGACTTCGTCTATTCGAAGTACGATCAGGACAGCGAGCTCGACGGCGTCACCTCGATCGGCCTCAACCGCAACGGCACCAACGCACGCGCGGCGCAGACCGGCGCCAACGGCCTGCGGCCGGTCGGCAACGTCAACTACTTCCCCGACCGCGTGGCGCTGTATCCGAACTGCGTGCCGAGCTTGACGGTCGATTGCAACGGCACGGCAGCTGGCACCGGCTTTACCCCCGGCGTCCCCCCCGCGGCGGGGACGATCGATGCGCCGCTCGCCGGCTATCTCAACAGCCAGAATCCCAACAATCTCAACCCGTTCGACTATTACAACAATCCGCTCTCCCCCGGCTATGTCGCCAGCGCGAACCAGACCGGCTATTACAACGAGCTGCTCGGCCGCCCGAACACCAAGATCCGCGCCGCGCACGTAAACAGCGCCAACCAGGCCGATTATCTGGTGCTCGACGATGTCGACTGGCGCACCTCGGCGGACACGCAGACCGGCTCGACCGTGTTCAAGCAGGCGACGCTGAACCTGCATCAGGATTTCGGCGAGAAACTGAAGCTCGATGCGACGGTGGGCTGGTCTAAGTCGGAATTCCGCGCGAGCGGCGTGCTGGTCGAATTCAACGCGATCGATCAGGACGGCTACACCTTCGACGAGCGCGGCGGCGGCAAGATGCCGGTGTTCAATCCCGGCTTCGACATCGCCAATTCCGCCAACTGGACGCTGGTGAAGGGGCTGTCGACCATCCGTTATTTCACCAACACCGTGAACAACGAGTTCCGCGTCGCGCGCGCCAATTTCTCCTACGAGGCGCTGCCCGAGATGACGCTGCGCGTCGGCGGCACCTACAAGAAGTTCGACTACAGCGGCGATCAGGGCCGCCGCACCCAGAGCATCGAGGCGATCAACCCGACGCTGGCCGAAGCGCATCTGAGCATCACCGATCTCGGCAAGACCGTCGGCTTCGGCGAGGGGCTCAATGTCTCGGCGGGTACCCCGACCAGCTTCTACACGCCGGACGTCAACAAGTTCATCAATCAGTTTGGGGTGAACTGCAATTGCGTGAACAAATGGGGTGATTACCGCGCGGTGGTCGATGGCCGTCAGGGCTCGGCGGTGACCGAGCGCGACCTTTCGGGCTTCTTCCAGGTCGATTTCGATCTCAACCTGCTCGGCGGATCGCTGCGCGGCAATGCCGGGCTTCGCGTCGCCAACACCCAGGTGGCGGGGGAGGGCAATGTCGGCGGTGCGGATAACGTGCTCGGCATCCCGGTGACCGCGCATAACAATTACTGGGACTGGCTGCCGTCGCTCAACGCGACGTGGGAGCCGAGCAACGGCTTGCTCATCCGTTTCGCCGCGGCCCAGGTGATCTCGCGGCCGCAGCTCTCCAGCCTGACGCCGGGCACCACCGCTTTCACCACCGCGCTGGCGACTTCGGGCGCGGCGCCCACGGTGACGATCGGCAATCCGTATCTCAACCCGTTCCGGGCGACCAACGTCGACCTGAGCTTCGAGAAATACTTCCGCAACAACGGCCTGATCGCGGTGACCTTGTTCAACAAGCACATCGACTCCTTCCCGCAGCAGATCGCGGGCGAAGCGCCGCTGTCGACGGTGCTCGAGCCGGCGATCTACGCGCAGATATTGCCGACGCTGGCACCGACGCTGCAGGCCTATACCGCTGCGGGCGGCACCTGGGGCATCCGCCAGTTCCAGGACGCGCCGGGCGGCCGCATCCGCGGCTTCGAAGTCAATCTTCAGACCGACTTCTTCTTCCTGCCCGCGCCGCTCGACGATTTCGGCGTGACCGCGAACTATACGCATATATCGTCGACGCTCAGCTACCTCACCGGCACGGCGCTCGCGACCACGCAGACCGGCACGGCATCGACGGCGGGCAACACCTTCGCCGAAGGGCCGTTCCTCAACACCTCGCCCGACTCGTTCAACGCGACGCTCTATTACGAGAATAAATTGTGGTCGGCGCGCGTTTCGGGAGCGTATCGCAAGCGCTATGTCAACCGCTTCCCGCTGGCGACGGGCACCTGCGCGGTCGGAACGACGACCAACGCCGGCGCGGTCTGCAACTCGCCGGTGGTTGCGGACTTCGGCTATAACGAGAACACGCTCAATGTGGACGCGGCATTCTCGATCAACGTCACGCCCTATGCGTCGCTGACGCTCGAGGGCCGCAACCTTACCAATGACCCGCAATATCGCACCGAATATGCGGCGAATCCGGTGACGCAGATTTACGGCAGCACCGGCCGGGTGATTACGATCGGCGCGCGGATGGCGTTCTAAGGGACGAATGAAGGCGGCGGGCCTTCACAGGTCCGCCGCCGATAGGACGAGGCACGTGGTTACATGACTCGATTTGCCTATGTGGCGCTTGCGGTTGCAGGCGCTTTTTCCGCGAGCGCGTGCATCGCGCAGACCCGGTCGGGGACGCCGCCGGTGGTGGCCTTTCCGGGCGCCGAAGGGGCGGGGGCGCAATCGCTCGGCGGGCGTGGGGGGCGGGTGATCCTTGTCACAAGCCTTGCCGATTCGGGGCCGGGCACCTTGCGCGCCGCGGTGATGGCCAAGGGGCCGCGGACCGTGGTGTTCGCGGTGGGCGGCACGATCATCTTGCTCAAGCCGCTCAAGATCGGCGAGCCGCGCATCACCATCGCCGGGCAGAGCGCACCGGGCGGCGGGATCACGCTGCGAAACCAGCCTTTGGTGGTTGCCGCCGACGATGTCGTGATCCGTTACATCCGTTCGCGGCTGGGCGATGAATCCAGGGTCGAGACCGATGCGGTTTCGGTGACCACGGGAAAGCGGATCATCCTCGATCATGTCTCGGCGAGTTGGTCGGTGGACGAGACGCTGTCGGTCAGCTCGGGCGGGACCGATCCGGCCAAGATGGTCGGCGATGTCACCGTGCAATGGTCGATCATCGCCGAATCGCTCAACCATTCGGGGCACGCCAAGGGCGATCATGGCTATGGGTCCCTGGTGCGGTCGGGCTTCGGCGCGCGGATCAGCTTCCACCATAATCTCTGGGCACACCACCGCGCGCGAATGCCGCGGCCCGGCAATTACAACGATCCGGCGATCGACCCCGACGGCCCGTCGATGGATTTCCGGTCGAACCTTTTCTACAATTGGGCGGCCAGCCACGCGGGCTACAACGCCGACAAGACCAGCCGCGCCAACTATAATTTCGTCGATAACGCCTATGTGATGGGTCCCGACAGCCAGGGCGGAATCGCGTTCGAGGAAAGCAGCACCGGCGCGCGATCCTATTTCGCGGGCAATAGCATGAACGGGGTGATCCCGGCCCATCCGTGGAGCCTGGTGCGCGGGCTGGTGGTGCCGGAAAACCGGCTGCGCGCGCCGGTCGTGGTGGCGCCGGTCGTGCCCGAGGCGGCGGGGGCGGCATCGGAGCGCATTCTTGCGAGCGCGGGGGCGTCGTTGGCGCGGGACAGCGTCGATGCGCGGATCGTGGCGAGCGTGCGGACCCGATCGGGCGGGTTGATCGACACGCAGGCGCAGGTTGGCGGCTGGCCCGAACTGGCGGCGGGGGTAGCGGCGCCGGACGCGGACGGCGACGGCATGCCCGATGCGTGGGAGCGCGCGCATCGCCTCGATCCCGCCGATGCGACCGACGCCAACGGCGACCGCGATGGCGACGGGTATACCAACGTCGAGGAATGGCTTGCTGCTATGGCGGCGGGCAAGCGCTGAGGCCTTCGACGGGACGTTGTTGATCTGTGCTCCGGCGCAGGCCGAAGCGCTGGGTGGCGAGGGCCTCGCTCCCTTACGCAGCGCTCCGGCCTGCGCCGGAGTACGGCAGCCTTATTGTCCCCCTCGACTGCATTGCCGTTACGCGGCTAAGCCCCCGGGGCGATGACCGGCCGTACCCCTCTCCCCAAGATGCGCGAGCTTGTGACCGCGACATCGGCGATGTTCGCGGCGTTCGCGGGCTATGCCGGGTGGCGGGCGTTTCGCGTCGGGCTGTTGGTCGCGGCGGCGGCGGTGCTCGACGGGTTCGGATTGCTGTTGCTGGTGCCGATCATCAGCGTCGTGGTCGAGGCGAGCGCCGGCGCGATACACAACGGCTTTGTTTCAACCACGCTGCAGGGTATCGGCGTGGTCCGGCCGGTCCATCAGCTGATGCTGCTGGTCGCATTGTTCGTGTTCGTCAGCATCATCCGGGCGGTGACGCTGTATGCGCGCGATATGGCGCTGAGCCATTTGCAGACCGGCTTCATCCAGACCGAGCGCAACCGCGCGATGCAGGCGCTCGCCGCCGCGCCGTGGAGCAAGGTGGTCGGGCTGCGGCATGCGCGGGTGACCAATCTCATCACCAACGAGATTTCGCGGCTGGCCTCGGCTTCCTATTTCATGGTGCAGGGGATCGTGCTGAGCTCGATGCTGGCGATCCAGACCTTCATCGCCTTCACCCTCGCCCCCGGCCTCGCCGCGGTGGGGGTGGCGTTGCTGGCGATGGGCGGGGTCACCTTCCTGATGACGCAGGGGATGACCCGGCGGCTGGGACGCGACGTGGTTGCGGGCGGGCAGGCGATGATGGCCAATGCCGCGGGCTTCCTCTCGGGGCTCAAGACCGCCGCCGCGCAGAACGCCCAGCAGAGCTTCGTCGCCGAGTTCAGCACGATCCAGCAGATGATTCGCGAGCGCCAGTTGCTGTTCCAGCGGCGGCAGGCGCGGGGACGGATGATCTTCGCCTTCGTATCGAGCGTGCTCGGCGCATCGGTGGTGCTGATCGGCTTCGGCTGGATGCAGGTGACCCCGGCGCTGCTGATCACATTGGTGGTGGTGTTCGGGCGGATGAGCACGCCGGCGATGCAGCTCTACCAGTCGGCGCAGCAGTTCGTGTTCGCGCTGCCGAGCTTCGAAGCGGTGCGCGGGCTGGAGGCCGAACTGACCGGCGATGGCACCGCGAGCAGCGAGGCGGCGGTAGCGCCGCCGGCGGGGCCGATCGCGCTGACGGGCGCGAGCTATGCGCATCCGGGCGGGCGCGGGGTGCGCGACGTGACGCTGACGATTCCGGCAGGTGCCTTCGTCGGATTCGCGGGATCGTCGGGCGCGGGCAAGACCACGCTGATCGACATGATCGTCGGGCTGCTTGAGCCGCAAGCCGGCGAGGTTCGCGTCGGCGGGGCGTTGCTCGAAGGCGGGGTGCGTGGCGGCTGGGCGAATGCCATCGCCTATGTCTCGCAGGAAGGCTTCCTGTTCCACGACAGCGTGCGGAAGAATCTGACCTGGAGCAACGCCGAGGTCAGCGACGCGGACATTGCCGAGGCGCTGGCGCTGGCGGGGGCGAGCGAGATCGTCGCGCGGCTGGAATTGGGGCTGGAGACGATCGTCGGCGAGCGCGGGACCTTGCTCTCGGGCGGCGAGCGCCAGCGGATCGGGCTGGCGCGGGCGCTGTTGCGGAAACCGCGGCTGCTGGTGCTCGACGAGGCCGCCAATGCGATCGACGCGCCCGCCGAGGCGGCGCTGCTCGGGCGGCTGGCGGCGCTCGATCCGCGCCCGACGATCCTGATGATCTCGCACCGCGAGGAGAGCCTGCGCTATTGCGACCAGATCGTGCGGGTCGAGGGTGGCGCGGTTTCGGTTGGCGAATGATACAAAGGTTACACGTGTGAGCGTGGATCAAGCGTGCGGGTGACCTCTTCGCCGCGCGCATCCTGCGGCACGGAAGGTCACACCAAGGTCACACTGGTCCGCGTGTTCCAGCAGCGGTTCGGCCATGCGGAAGTTCAATAAAATTCAGCCCAAGCGCGCATTGCATCCTGGCCTGGGATCGACACTGTCAAAGAGCGGCGGCCACACGGCGGCAGGGCGAGTCCAGCAGGCGAAATCCAACATTGCAAGCGGGGCTGGCTGTGCTCCGGCGAAGGCCGGAGCCTTGGCAGGCTTTGCCGCTCCGATGGCCAACGCTCCGGTCTTCGCCGGAGCACGGCGCCGTCAGGCCTTGCCCAGCTTCTCGCTCTGCTCCGGCCGCCCGAACGCGGTGAATTCGGCGCGCTGCTTGGCGCCCGTCAGGCAGCGGCCGCCGCACAGGAGCCAGGCGTGGAGGTCGACCGGCCGGGTTTCGGATGCCTCCGCCGCGCGCTTCGAGCCGATGTGGAGTTCGGTGGCGATGCCGCGGCGAGCGAGCATCCAGCGGGCGGCCATCGCCTGCGGCAGGCAGTTGGCGCGGAAGCTGACATTGGCGGCTGCGCGATTGACCCAGCGCTGGACGAGCATCACGCGGGCGCGGTCATGCTCGCAAAGCGTGGTCGATCCGGCATTCCATCCGATCGGCCCCATCCGGTGGCGCCAGCGGCGATAGGGGACGAAGCGGATCAGCAGGCGCGCCCAGGCCAAAGACAGCGCCGCCTCGGCCATCCACGACCATTCGCGCGGCGGATAGGAGCTTAGCTTGCGAAGGAATTCAGGCGGAGACATCGATCAGCGCGCCGGCTTCCAGCTGGCGGCAAAGCGCGAAGATCTCGGCGCGGCAGGTCGCGTCGTCGACGTCATATTCGTCGGTGAGCCGGGCGACGATCGCATCGACCGAGGTCGGCTCGGCCATCAATTCCCAGGCGCGGCGGCCGGTGCCCGAAAGCGTGAAAAAGCGCCCGGTGTCGATATGCATGAGCACCACTTCGCCATCGGCGACGGTCTCGACATGCTTCTGGCCCCGGGTAATGATCGTATCGGCGTTCACTTCAGTCTCCCCTGAGCGCCCGCTCATAGGCGGTCGGCGCCGTCCTGAGAATATCCTAATTCGGCCATTACCGGCCCGTGCTGGTCGAGGATGCGCTGGCGCAGCTCGGGTGAGAGCCGCTCGATCCCCTCGCCCGAGCGGCCCGAGCGGAAGAAGCGTTCGGCCTTGACCGGGATTTCGCGGAAGCCCTCGCGGCTTTCGATCGCCTGCAATCGATCGAAGCGCGACAGCGCCACGGCATTGTCGATCCGCGCCTTGTCGCCGGCGCCCTCGACTCCGAGGAAGGTCAGCATCCTGCCGAACCAGGCGGCGGTGTCGGCGAGCAGATCCTCGTATCGGACGACGAGCACGGGGATTTCGTCCTGGCGGGTCCAGCTGAGATAATGGCCCGACCAGCCCATCGTCAGCTGGTGGAGCTGGCGCTTGGCTTCGCCGGCCATGGTGTGGCGGGGATCGCCGAGCGCCCGGACGGCGCGCTCGCTCTCGCGGTGGCCCATATGGTGCGCGTAGGAGAGGGCGACGTCCATCGGGTGGCGGACGATCACGATCGCGCCGCGGCTGCTTTCCGCCGGGAAGACGGGGATGCCCGCCTTGTTGATCTGATAGGCGTCGTGGCTCTTGAGGAAGACCGTGGCCTGCGGCGCGCGCTGGGCGATGTGGCGGTAGGCGGCGGGCCGCAGCAGATCCACCTCGTCGGGGGTCAGATCGGAGGAGGAGAGGCCCGAGGCGTCGTCAAAAACGGGGCGGTTGCTGGAGATGGTCCCGGCCGGCGTGATGCGGTCGGGCCCGGCATCGTCTTCGTCCTCGTCGCGCTCGCGCACGAAATTGCCGACCAGTATCCGCGTCCAGGTGTTGCCGGATTTGGGGAACGAGGTGAGCCACGCCAATTTGCCGTCGGCATTCGCTTCGTGGCGGTAGATGGCGGGCGGGAGTGCCGCCTCAGGCATGCTCGTCGATCCATTTGTCGATGAAGGCGACGCCCTCGTCGAAATCCTGCGGGTCGAAGCGGCGGCGGAAGCGGTAGATGCGCACGCGGCCGACCAGCTTGGTCAGACCCTCGTACAATGCTTTCCGGCCGAGAATCGCATTGGCATAGGCCGGGCGATAGACGCTCGACACCAATTTGGTGACGGCGCGGCCGCCGGCGATCTGATCGATCTCCGGCCCGGCATTGTTCGTCTGGTCGAACAGCAGGATCAGATTGGCGAACCGGCCGACCACCGCATCGCTCTCGTTTTGCGGGATGGCGTAGAATTTCTCGAAATTCTCGACGCTGCGGACCGGCGCGCCGCGCTCGGCGCCGGTCATGGTGATCGCATCCTGCCAGAGCTTCAGATCCTTCTGGCCGGTGAAGCACAAAGGTTCGGGATCGAGCCGGGCGGGGTCCAAGATCAGGACATCGTCGGTGAAGAACTGGCGCCCGCGCGCGGCGAGCGCGGCGGCGAGGGTGGACTTGCCCGCGCCCGAATGGCCGGTGAAGGCATGGACCGCGCCGTCGATCGCGATCGCGCTGGCATGCAGCGGGATCAGCCCGCGCTGATAGCAAAGCCCGCCCCACACCGATCCGAGCAGGAACAATGCGACTTCCTTGTCACCATTGCCCTCGGTGTAGGCATAGGTAATGCGGCTGCCGTCCTCGATCAGATAGCGCGGGCCATCGGGCACCTTGATCAGCATGCGCCGGTCGCGGATCTGATAGGCGGCGCCATCGGGACCCTCGCCCTCCAGGCTATAGGGGACCTCGCCCTGCCGGATTACGACATCGCCGCCGCTATCGACCATGTAGGGCGCGATACGGCGACCGAGCTCGAGATCGGATTCTACGCTGAACGGCAGGGCAAAGTTGTTCACGATCGGGAGAATCCAATGGTAACCGAGCGAATACAAATGGTTATTATTTCATTTTGCATCTTAACGGTGGCCCCGAAGTTCGATATATGCCGGTTACGTCCGGCGTGATATCGCGTCGCCGTCTGCGTCGCTTGTGCGCAGTGGGAAAATGCGAGAGCGTCGTCAATCGCGAATCGGGGAGAACGATAATGAAAACCAAACAGCTGACCTTGGCGCTTTTGGCGACCGCGGCGGGCGCCTGCTATTCGGCGCCGGCGATGGCGCAGGGCGCCGATCCGTTCATCGGCCAGATGATGCTCGTTCCCTACAACTTCTGCCCGCGCGGCTGGACGACGGCCTCTGGTCAGCTCCTCTCGATCGCCCAGAATACCGCACTCTTCTCGCTGCTCGGCACCACCTACGGCGGCGACGGCCAGACCACCTTCGCGCTGCCCAATTTGCAGAGCCGCACCGTGATCGGCGTGGGCACCGGTCCGGGCCTCAGCACCTATGTGCTGGGCCAGACTGCCGGCACCGAGAACGTGACGCTGCTCAGCACCCAGATGCCGATCCACACCCACCTCGCGAGCGCCACGTCGCTGATCAAGGTCGCGGCCGGCCAGGTCGCGGACACGGCCAAGCCGGGCGGCAACGCGTTCGCACAGACCGGCACGAACAACACCTATTATACCGGTGCGCCGACCAACAACTTCATGGACAATGACAACGTCCAGACTACGGTTACGAACGGTACGGCGGGTGGAAGCCAGCCGTTCTCGATCATCCAGCCGTATCTGACGTTGCAATGGTGCATCTCTTTGCAGGGAATTTTCCCGTCGCGTAACTAGTTGTTTGGAAATATGGCGCAATGCGGTATGGAGCATTCGCACATTCGGTACAGGCGCCACAGATCAGGAGTTGGCAATTATGAATACTGACGGAAATGGGGTTCGTGGTATCTGGACCGCGCCTAAGCTGGTCGAGCTGCGTCTCGGCATGAAGGACGTGGAAGCATCGTATCTGCCGGCTTCGGACGGCAGCGATCCCGGGCCGCCCGACGTTTCGGAGAGCTGAGGTTTTCGGGGCGCGTACCGGGTAACGGTTGCGCCCCTTTCCTTGAGCGAACGAACCGCGCAAGCGTAATTGCGCGCGGTAATCCGACCATCCCGGCCGCTAGGCCAGGGGTGGTCGTTTCGTTTCAGGTCGTTTCGTTTCAGGCATTTGCGGCCGTTTCAGGCGGCCGTGATCAGCCGTTTCGTTTCAGGGATGTGCGACCGTTTCACGCATATGGAACGGGTTGGGCGCGATATTGCGGCGCCTGCCGTTACCGGTTGCGCCCCTTCACCGAGCGAACGAATCGCGCAAGCGCAATCGCGCGCGGCAGGCCGAACATCACGACCGCCAGATCGGGGTGATCGCTTCGCGTCAGAGGTGTCCGATCGGGCAGCGACCGCAGCGCGGCGCGCAGCCGCGGAAGATCGATGCTCCGGGCGATATCCGAATCATCCTCCAGCATTTCGAGCTCTTCATCGAATCGGGCGGCGTCGCGCTTTAGCCGCACATGCCAGTCCGCCGCCTGCCGGCCCTTCGGCGCCTTCAATATCTCCTTCGGCAGGCGATCTGCCATCAGCCGGCGCACCAGCCGGCGATCGACACCGTCCCGATAATATTGGTCATCGGGAATCGCGTAGCAGAATTCGATCAGCCTGCGCTCGCCGAGCGGATCGCGGTGCTCGACCCCGCTGACCGTGGCCGAGCCCAGCGACGCGGTGGCCGATTGGTGGCGGCTGCCGCGCTCCAGCCGTCGCTCGACCCGCGCGCGGCGATCGGTGGTCTTCTGGTGGGTAGCGGTCCAGCCGAGCTCGTCGATCCGCTCCTCGACGCGCATCTCGCGCGCATATTCCGGGTCGATCGCCGAGAAGGTGTGGAAATCGACTTCGAAATTGCCCGGTTTCCAGCGTTTGTACATTGCGTACAGCCATTCGGGGCTGTTGGGCATCGCCGCGAGATCCATGACGCCGGCCAGTCCGAATTTCCGCGTGACGCCGCGCCGGCGATTATAGGCGCGAAGCTCGCGCGCCAGGCGCAGCCAGCGGCCGGTGCGAAACAGTCCGCCGAGAACCGTCACCACGCCGGTCTCGCTGATCGTGCGGTTGCCGCTCGATCCGGTGAGCTGCACGCGGCGGCCATCGGCGCGCACCTGGCGGCTGATCTCCTGCCCCCAGTGCAGGTTCAGCACGTTGCGCAGCGGCATATCCGATGCCGCCTGATATTGATCGAGCCCCTGATCGATCGGGATGCCCGACGAATCGACGAAGCGCACCGCGAGCTGCGGATACATTGCCATCAACGCGCGCACCGGGCCGCTCTCGTCGCCGACGCGCCCGGCACCGAAGGCGCGGCCGTCCCAGCCCTGCTCGGGTACCGCGGTAAGGCCGAGCAACGGCTTGGCGTCGGCGCTGCCGAAGCGGCCCAGCCAGTCGAGCGCGGTTACCGCGAGCGTGGTCGAATCGAGTCCCGAGCTCAGCCCGATCGCCGGGGTTTCGACGCTGCGCATCGCATCGGCGACCGCGGCGTCGAGCACGGAACGCGCGGCCTCCACATAATCGGTATCGTTCCTGAAGCGGACAAGCGGGGTGTTGCGGATGTCGTAATAGCGGGTGACGGCGAGCTTTCCCGGCTCGGCGATCAGCATCCGGCCAAGCGGCAGATTGCGGATATGCCGGAAGAAGCTGTTCTCCTTATCCTCGTAATTGAGGATCAGCGCGTCGGCGAGGCGCTGCTCGTTGAGCTCGCGGGGGACGTCGCCCAGCGCGAATATGCCCTTGGGCATCGATGCGATGACCAGCCGGTCGTGCGTCTCGTAATAATAGAGCGGGGCCCCGACCAGCGGGCTACGCGCCGCGACCAGCCGGCGCCGCTCGGGATCCGCGACGATGAAGGCATATTGGCCGCAGACATGCTCGACCACAGCCTTGCCCCACGCCAGCCAGGCGCGGCGGAACAGCTCGCAATCGGCCATATCGGCAGCACGCGCCGCCGGCAGGCCCAGCGCGGCGCAGAGATCGCCGCGATGCTCGAGCCGGCCGACGAAGACGATCTGCTGGCCGCCTTCCAGCGCGATCGGCTGATATTCGAGCCGGTCCTGCGGCGTGAAACCCACCCCATGGGTCCAGGCCAGCCCCATGCATCCGTCCGCCGAAATGCCGTCGCGATCCACGCCGTACATTTTCAGCGCGCCACGCATCCGATCGAGCTGGCGGCGATCGACAGGGCGGCCATCGCGGTGGAAGATCGCTCCTAGCGCACTCATTCGGTTCAATATTCTCGTCTAGGTGGCCAGGACAGGCGAAGCTGGTGCCGGTTGCAGGAATCGAACCCGCGACATCCAGTTTGCAAAACCGCTGCTCTACCGGCTGAGCTAAACCGGCATCACCCCAATACCCGCAGAAATCTGCGGATTTTTCGATTTTGCCCTGCACCGGCAAATTGATCAAGACGCAACTGGTACACAAACTAGGACACAAAGCGAACGGCCCTCGTAGGATTTTTTCTCCCGCAACCGGAGTGTGCGCCTCCACCCGAGCTCAGCAGGCGCCGGACCAATATTCCCTAAGTTCCATTGTTCTAACGGGATTTGCGTGAGGCGTATGGAGCGAGAGATGCACGCCGCCGCAAAGTTTGAGCGCCGCGCACCCGAAAGCGGGGTGCCGATTTCAAATTCGATCGGAATTACCGGTCCACAGTCGCAGGGCGCATTGATGGCGCTGCGGTCGCTTCCTCGAGCCGAGCAGTTCAGTGCTCTCAGCCAGGCATTGGCGCTCCAGCGGTATTGCGAAGAGGCTGGTATCAGCGCCGAACTTGGTTCGGCGGCGCTTCACGCCCGGATCGTTGCGCCGCAGTGGACTGCCGAGTTTGATCTTCGGCATGAGAGTGACGCCGTCGCGGTCGTCGAAGCGGCGGCGGTTTGCCGATTAACGAACTCGGACGCTGGCGTGGCCTTCGACAGCGAACAGTTCGGGGACCTTCGGCCCGCGCTTGGAGCGGTCGGAAATGCCTGTGCTGAAGCGTGGCGACGGCACGATCAGGCTTGCTGACGGCAGTTGTCCTCACTTTACGAACAAGAAGGGTGTGATCGCGTTCGAGTGCACGTTGCCCGATGAACCAGGGGCACCGGCCCATTCCCGCTTTGTTATCGATCGCGGTTCGGAGCATTTTCTGGGGGGGCGGCGCTTTTCATCCGAAGCGATAAGCTTGAAGAATTGGAAGTCGAATATGCGATGGCTGCCCGCGAGATGCCTGCATTCAGTGAGGTTGGCAAAGGCACTCGTCTTTGGGTGTTAGGCAAGAGCGGCGAACCAGTCTGCGTAAGGGGTGTTGCGTACCATATGACGGTTATAGTCAGGGTCCCCGTCGGACCACCATGGAGGTCCGCGCTCCCCAAGCGCGTGCTTAGCCAAGTCGACCGCAGCGTGCGCCGCATTCCGAGTTGAATCGTCGCCTGCGCGCTTCGCCTGACCAACCTGCCTTCTCGCGCGCATGAGTTCCTGGACCAGCGCTTGGCGTAGCTCCTCATGGAGCGAGGGATTCGCCATACGCCAAAGGCGCCCACGGACGACGAAGTAGCGGCCGTCGGGAGTAACGGGATGACCGCCTGCATGAGGCGGCGTGTCAGTCATTGATCTCTTCCTTACGGGCGAGGCTTTCGGCCTCATCTCGCACCGCGAGCCACTGCAAGCGCTCGGCTTCGGCATCGGGAAGGGCGCCGTGAGCGGGCGGCGCACGTGCTTCGCGCACCTCGACGAGGGTGAGCAGGTCACCGACCCGGGCTTCGAGTTCGCCGGCCGGGCAGGAGTTTGCGAGAATGGCGCGGGCCGTCTCACGCATCGCGTCGTCGGTACGGCGAAGCTTGAGGCTATGCCTTGAATGTCCCGCCGCTCTCAACAGCGCGCTTAGCCATGTGCCGTCCCAGGATGGCGCGCTGGCCAGCAAGTCGTGCCCGGTGAGAGCGTCGATCATGCGCTGGGCGACGGTCTCGTGATCCGTCCCGTCCACCATCAGTGTCGCTCGATCGATGCGATGGATTGCCTCGGCTTCGTCATCCCAATCGGTCCAACCGGGCGCAGGCCGGATTAGGTAGGTCTCAGCGCGCCCGTCCTCGAAAATCCACGCGACCTCGATCGGGTAGCTCGCCTTCGCGAGTGACGAGGCTTCGAAGTCGAGGAATACCAGCATGGCGATGAAACGGTATAGCCCGCGACAGGCTCACTAGCGACCGTCAAAGGCACCGGCGAAGCCTTCCTCACCGAACCCGGCGCGCTCTCCACGCTCGCATAGGCATAACCGGTCGGCCTCAATCGGGTTGGGCGCCCGCTACTTCTTCGAGGAGAGAGCGGACACGCTCCAGGCGCTCGTTCGCCGCCTCGATCCGTTCGGCCAGGATGAGGCGGCCGCCCCGATCTTCGAGCGCGGTTTCGCCGGTTGCGATGGCCGCTCCCCTACGTGGCGTCAGCGCGATGGCCGCCGGCCCTGCGTCGATGCGGGCGATCCCGATATCGTGCGCCAGCATCCTGACGCGGGCGGTGTCCAGCAGTCGCTTGGCCTCGTCAGGCAATGCACCGAACCGGTCTTCGATCTCGAGCTCGAACGCGTCGAGGCTTGCGGTATCGCCCGTTCGCGCCAGGCGGCCGTAGAGCCCGATCCTCGTGTCCACTTCGGGAATCCAAGCCTCCGGCAGGCGCCCGGCGATGCCGAGTCTCAATTCGGGTGTCCAATGATCGACCGTCTCGCCGCGGGCCGTCCGCAGCGCGCTGCCGAGCAGGTGTTGATAGAGATCGACGCCGATCAGTTTCATATGGCCGGCTTGCGCATCGCCGAGCAGATCGCCGGCGCCGCGCATGTCTAGATCGCGCGCGCTGATCGCGAAGCCGGCGCCTAGCCGGTCGAACGCCTGGAGCGTTCGCAGGCGCTTCAGCGTGGCCTCCGAGATCGTGGCGTCGGGATCGGTCAGCAGCAGGATCTGCCCGCGCCGGCTGCCGCGCCCGACGCGCCCGCGCAACTGATGCAGCTGGGACAGGCCGAAGCGGTCGGCGCGCCAGACGATCATCGTATTGGCGCGGGGTACGTCGAGTCCCGCTTCGATGATGTTCGTCGCAAGCAGCACATCGCCATCGCCGCTGGCGAACCCGACCATCGCGTCGTCGATCTCGCCCGCCGCCATCTTGCCATGGGCCTGGGCGATGCGCAGATCCGGCACCAGCGCCGCCAGCCGTTCGGCCATCGGCGCCATGTCCTCGATCCGGGAGACCACAACGAAGCTCTGCCCGCCGCGGCCCTTCTCGCGCATCAGCGCGGTGCGCACCGTGGCAGCATCGAACCCGCCAATGCTGGTCCGGATCGGCTGCCGGCGGGCAGGGGGCGTGGCGATGACCGACACCTGCTGCAAGCCAACCAGGGCAGTCTGGAGCGTGCGCGGGATCGGCGTCGCGGTCAGCGTGAGGATGTGGCAATCGGCTGACAGGCCACGCAGCTTCGCCTTGTCGGCAGCGCCGAAACGCTGCTCCTCGTCGATCACGACCAGCGCGAGATCGCTATATTCAGCGCCTGCCACGGCCCCCGTGCCGACCACGACATGGATCGAGCCGTCCGCGAGTCCGGCTTTGACGGCCTTCTTTTCCGCCGCGCTCGACAGGCGCGACAGGCCGGCAACGACGATGTCGGTGCCTTCGAAGCGGCGGCAGAAGCTTTGGAGATGCTGGCGGACCAGTACCGTCGTCGGTGCCGCGACGATCGCCTGCTTTCCTGCCAGGACCGTCAGCGCCACCGCGCGCATCGCGACTTCGGTCTTGCCATAGCCGACATCGCCGACGACCAGCCGGTCCATCGGCTTGCCCGATGCCAGCTCGTCACGCACCGCCGTGATCGCGCGGGCCTGGTCGGGCGTCTCGGTGAACGGGAAACCGGAAGCGAACCGCTCATAGGCGGCGGCCTCCGGCGCCAGTACCGGTGCGGAGCGGCCGTCGCGCTCCTTCGCCAAAACAGTCAGTCCGCGCGCGCTTTCGGCAATGGCGAGATCGATCGCGCCGCGTCTTTTCTCCCAACTCGAGCCATCGAGCTTGTCGAGAGTCACGGCATCGGCATCGGCGCCATAGCGCCACAGGCGATCGGCATCACTGACCGGCATCAGCCGCCGCCCGCCACCGGCATATTCGAGGACGACCGCATCCCCCAGATCCTCCGCATCGGCTTCCATCGCTTCGAGTCCGGCGACCATGCCGATGCCGAAATCCTCATGCACGACGACGTCGCCGAGGCGAATTTCAGTGCCTTGGCCGCGCAGCGCATCCAGGCTGCCGGGGGATGCCCCGGTGACGAGCGCGCGGCTTCCAAGGAGATCGCTGGCTGCCACCGCGAGCAAGCCAGGCGCGGTCCAACCGCGATCGATCGGCATTTCCAGAAGCGCGCATGTGCCGGGCGCGACCGCGTCCAGATCGCGCCACTGCGCCAGCTGCTCCGGCGCATTGCCTAATAGCTTGGTAAGGCGAGGTTTGAGAAAGCGCAGGTCGCGGTTCGCGCCCAGGACGATGACGCGGCCGCCATCGGCGAACATGGCGGAGGCAGCGCGGCCGAAGGCGCGGAGCGGCATCTTTCCCTCGACGAACCTGGGCGCGTCCGCGACGCCGACGGCGTCGAGATCGATTGTCGCTCGGCCGCTAAGGGTTTTCTCCCAAGCGGCGCGGTCGACGACGGGACAAGCCCGCCCTGTGCCGGCGGGGTCCCGCGCCAGCGCCACGAAACGATCGCGGCGCTTCTCCGCATCGGGGTCGGCGGCGATCGCGGCATCGGGCAGATGGTCGAACAGCGAGGTCCAGTCCTCGCCGACCGGCGGTTCGGTGACCCGACCGATTTCCAGGGTATCGAGCGTGTCGCTGCCAAGCTGCGTCGCGGGATCGTACGCGCGGATCGCGACGATCTTGCCGTCCTCGATCTCGATGCGGGCGGGCAACGAGGCGTCGGCCGGAAACAGGTCGATCACCTGGCCGCGTACCGCCATCTCGCCGGGCTCGTCGACGCGGTCGTCGGCGAAATAGCCGATCTCTTCCAGCGTCGCGGTGAACGCGTCGGCGTCGAGCGCGTCGCCAACCGTGAGCGCGGGCGGCGCGGCATCGAAGCCTTCGGGTGCGGAGACTGCGTTCGCGGCGGCTTCCGCCGTGGTGACAAGGGCGATCGTCCTTGCGCCGTCGAGACTGGCCTGGCGCACCCGGCGCAGCGCGGCGACGCGGCGGCCGACATTGGCAGGCGAGGCCGGTGCGGCGTCGCCAGGCAGCGCGTCGCTCGACGGGCAGTGCACGACCTCGGCTTCGGGCGCGGCACATTGTAGCGCGATCGCCACGGCCTCGGCGCGCTGCTCGTCCGACGCGACGAACATTATATGACCCGAGTCGAGCGCATCCGCCAAAGCGGCTGCCGCTGCGCCGACCGGGATGAACGGGCGCTTCGCGGCACTTGCTACAGGCTCGCCAAGCTTTGGAACGTCGATGCGCATGGTCCCCCTCGCCGCGGACACGGCAACGCCGGCAATCGCTCCGCCGGCACGGGCGCACAACCGCGGCGAGAGCGGTTCGTTCCGGCGGGTTGCCACCGCGGCATCCCCGCAACTCTTTGAGCGAAGAGCGGAAAAAAATCGTGTTGGTGCACATTATGTTCTGGCCCGGCGCGTGAACTGGATCGCCGGGCGGCGTTGGGCGGCGATGATCAAAGCATCGAACGACATCCACCATCGGCTTGCGCTTGCCTTCCAACACTTCGTCAAAGCACCCGACTTCCCCTGCGTGTACGCCAAGTCCGCGCTGGCGAGACAGCAGATGCGTTTCGTCGTCGGCCGCGATATCCGTTCGGCGTGGGACGATCTGCGGATCATGCCCAGCCTGCTCGACCTTGCGCAGTTCTATCGCGCCGACCCGATCCTGTTTCAGTCGCTGTTCGTGCTGTTCGAGAAGGACGCCGGGCTGGACGAGGCAAGCTTCGAGAAGAATCTGCGGGCGCGCGTCCAGTCGCTGACCGACAAGGACGAATGGCTGGGGCAGCAGTCGAAGCGGCGCTCGACAGGCTCGGGCGATAGCCTGCCGGCCAACGGAGGGCGGTGTGGCTTGCGCACGAGACGGAGCAAGGCGGTCAATCAGCCGTGGGCCTGAAAGGCTCCGCGTTGCCGCCGGTCTCGACATAGATTGTCGCCACGCAGTGGGTTTCCGCCCAGGCCAGTCCTGCCGCCTCCGCATCGTCGAAGCTCGGATAGAGTTCGCTGCTGACCAGCGCGACCGATTCAAGATTGTCACCATCTCCGCAATCCATCAGCGCGGACGCCACCAGCGAGAACCTGCCATCGGCCGTCTCGTTGATCTTGATGCAGTCCGTGTCGTCGGATGCCAATACGCCCGGTGCGAGCCTGATGATTTCCATGTGCGATCTCCTCATGTGCTTGAACGGTCGATCGGCCCGATAGATGCGAAGCGGCCTTGCGATGAGCGCTGCCGGCACTGCAGGAATTCGCTGCCTTACGGATCGGAGCGCGTGCTTAACTTCCGGCTCCATTGCCGCGCAGGAATCGGCTTGAGCCTCAACGCTGGGCAGCAGATGCTCGTGAGCCGTGGCGGCGGAATTTAGGTCAGCTGCGGTCCAGCAAATCCCGGACTTTCGCCGCAAGCGAAGTATAGGTGAACGGCTTGGAGAGAAGATCGAGGCCCGGCTCCAGACGTCCGTCGCGCATGATCGCGTCTCTGGTATATCCCGACGTGAACAGCACCTTGAGGCTAGGTTGCAGCGCTCGCGCGCGTTCGGCGAGCTCGCTCCCCGACATGACCGGCATGACGACGTCGGTGAGTAGCAGCTGCACCGGCTGGTCGGCACGTTCGAACAGGCGCAGCGCGGTCTGTCCGTCATGTGCCTCGACGACGCGGTAGCCAAGCTCCCGGAGAATCTCGACCGTATAGTCGCGAACGTCGTCGTCGTCCTCGACCACCAGAATCGTTTCGTTGCACTTGCCCAGTTCGACCGCAATGCCGGGCTCTTCGATCAGTTCGTCCAGGCCCGACCCGGCCCGAGGGAGGTACAGGCTGACGGTCGTCCCGACGCCGAGTTCGGACTCGATCCGGATATGGCCCCCGGACTGCTTGGCGAAGCCATAGACCATCGACAGGCCGAGGCCCGTGCCCTTGCCGACTTCCTTGGTCGTGAAAAACGGGTCGAAGACCTTGGCGACCGTCTCGGGGGCCATGCCCTCGCCGGTATCGGCAACCGAGATCCGCACATAGTCGCCGGGGTGCAGGAAGGATGGCGAGCCGTCTCCCGCGGCGATCGCGACATTCTCGGCGTTGATCGTCAGCTCGCCGCTTCCGCCGATCGCGTCGCGCGCGTTGACCGCGAGGTTGAGGATCGCGTTCTCCAGCTGGTGGGGATCGACTTCGATGCTCCACAGATCGGCCGCAGAATGGACCTGGATCGCGATCGTCTCTGTGATCGAGCGCGTCAGCAAGTCCGACATGCCTGCGAGCAGGCGGCCGACATCGACTTGCTTCGGGTCGAGCGGTTGCCGCCGCGAGAATGCCAGCAGCCGCTGGGTCAGCGCAGCGGCACGCTCCGCGCCCTTGAGCGCGTTATCGAGCGAGCGCTTCGCCCGAGGGTCACTGCTGGAATCCAGCCGCCGGATGACCGTGTCGATATTGCCGATGATGATCGTGAGAAGATTGTTGAAGTCGTGCGCGATGCCACCTGTCAGATGCCCGACCGCCTCCATCTTTTGCGCCTGCCGCAGCGAGTCCTCGGCCTGTTGCCGCTCGGCAATCTCTTCCTCGACACGGGCTTCGAGGGTTTCGTTGAGCTCGCGCAGCCGTTCCTCGGCTTCCTTGGCCGCGGTCACGTCGTAGATTACGCCGATGAAGCGATAGCTGCTGGTCTCGCTGTCCCGCACGATTTCGCCGCGGCGGGCGATCCATCGCTGCACGCCATCATCGTTACGGACGATGCAGAATTCGCCGTGAAGCAAGTCGCTCGCCTGCTCGGCTTCCGGGATGAGGGAACCGCCTTCCTGCACGACGCCGTTTATCGTCCGTACCGGCAAGGTGCGCGCGGGATGCAGGCCGAGCAGCCGGCAGAACTCGGTCGAGACCGAAGCCGTCGCGAACCCGTCGCTATATTCGAAGGTGCCGACGCCACCGGCGCTCTGTGCAATGCGCAGCCGCTCTTCGGTGCGCTTGCGCTCTGTGACATCGACCAGCAGGCCGGTGAAGCGGACAGGGCGGTCGCTTCCGTCCGAATGCCCCTGGCCCCGGCCGTGCATCCACAGCACCGAGCCGTCGGGCGCCTGGACGCGGAACTCCTTGGAGAACAGCTCGGCGCCGCCGAGGATTCCGGCAACCGCGATCTTCATCCGTGCACGGTCTTCGGGATGGATGGCGGTGAAGAAGGTCTCGGTTGGAACGCCCGCCGTTCCGGCTTCGACGTCTAGGCCGTAAAGATCGGCAAAGCGCTCGTCGAAGTGGAGCGTATCGCCGACAATGTCCCAGTCCCATGTCCCGCTTGCGCCCGCGGCCGCCAGCACTGCGCGCAGGCGGTCACTGACCTGGTCGGTGCTGAGCGAGGCTTCAGCCATCATTCCCGACGACGCGCTCGATGAACTCGCCGAGCAATTCCTTGAGCGTCTGGAGCGACGGGAGGTCCATCAGCATCGCGATATATCCGCGGATGTCGCGCTTGCGGACGGCGAAGTCGATGTAGAGGAACAGCACGAGGCCGTCCGCCTCTCCGCCCTCCAATATCTCGAACAGCTTGTTGCCGTCGCCGCGCAGCACTTCAGGGATGGTCATGGTCAGCGAGCGCTGGAGCATGTTGGCCATCGTCGCGAGGCACGAATTCAGGATGACGTTACCGGTCTCGGCCAGCGCCTCGTCCTCGATGTCCAGGACTTCCTGCGGGGAGAGTTCGCCTCCGGTGACGGCGCGCACCAGCTCGAGGCTGTTCTCCTCCGGGAAGATCAGCAGCGCACGGCCGGAAAAGGGGCCCTCGAAGTCCTGTCGAACGGCAACCAGCTCGTTGATTTCGCGCTCGCTGATGAGCCGCGCAGCGCGGCGCTGGCTGACGACTTCGATCGACGGGACCGAAAGCAGTACCTGGTCGCCGATCATCTTGCGCAGGTTGGACGCGGCGCGGCTGACCCCGATATTGACGATTTCGGTAAGCGCGTCGCTTTCGAGCTCGGTCAGCGTGATCGTCTCGCCGCCGCTCACTTTTTGGACCGCAGACGGAGCGCCGCGCCGGAGGTGAACCCCTGAAGTCCCTCCGCTGTGACCGGCTTCGGAACGAAGGTCGCGCCGACCTCGCGGGCGCGGGCGATCACTTCGTCCTGGACGTTGGCGGTGATGATCGCGACCGGCATGTCCGGATGGAGCGCACGCAGTTCCGCTGCGAACGTCAGCCCGTCCTTTTCGGTCATGTTGAAATCGATCAGCGCGACGTCGACGGCGCGGGCAGCTACGATCTCATGCGCCTCCGCGGCGCTGCTGGCCTCGACGCGCTCCCAGTCAGGCTGCAGTTGGGAAAGCGCCTTGCCTGCGACGATTCGCGCGAGCTTGCTGTCATCGACGATCAAAACGGTAACGGGCATGCGGTTTCGACTCAGCCTTTTCTCATTGCGGGTACGGCATAGAGGATGGATCGGATATGGGGTAGCGCTACGTTCGCTCGTCCGCGCTAAGCAATTGTGGCAACAGCCATTCCGCCGCGAACGCGTTTCCCGGAACCCCGACAATGGGCGATCGCGCGGCGAGCAGGACCTGCACGACCGCCATGTGCAGTCGGCCGCAACCGCCGAGGTCGACAGCGCAGGGGCTATTTTCCAAAAGCAGTTGCAGGAGCGGTTCCGAATCTTCGACCGGGCAATCGCCCTCCAGGCGGATGCTCCCCTCGTGCAGCCGCACGCTCATGCCACCAGCTCCGCCAGGTCGAGGACGAGCAAGACTCCGCCATCTCCGAGCAGGGTGGTGCCGGCGATGCCGGGAACGCCTGCCATCAACCCCGCCTTTGGGCGCACCAACCCGTCGATACGTTCGCCGAAGCCGTCGACGATCACGCCGACCGGCTCCGCCGCCGTCTCGGTCACCAGAAGCTTGGTGAGCGCCGACGGCGAATCCTCGTTACCGAGCAGGGCCGCGAGGCTGAGAATCGGCAGCGTCCGGTCGCGCAGGACGCAGGCGCGGCCCGCGCCGACCGCCACGATGCGCTCGCTGGGCATGCTCGCGGTCTCGACGATCCGGTCGAGAGGGACGCCGTAGCGCTCGCCCCCGGCATGGACGATCAGCAACCGCGTCATGATCGCGTTGAGCGGCAGGCGCAGCCGGATCGTCGTGCCCTGGCTGGGGACGCTACCGATCTCGACACGCCCACCGAACCGCTCGACCGCGGATTGAACGGCATCCATGCCGACGCCGCGTCCCGAGACCGCGCTGACGCTCTTCGCGGTCGAGAAGCCCGGCGCGAAGATCATTCGCAGCGCCTGGGCATCCTCCATCGCGTCGGCAGCGTCGCGTTCGAGCAGGCCGCGTTCGACGGCAACGTCGCGGATGCGCGCGGGATCGATGCCGGCGCCGTCATCGGCGAGCGCGACGACGACGCTGTCGCCGTCGCGGCGAATGGCGAGCCGCAGCACACCAGTCTCGGATTTGCCCGCCGCACGCCGGGCTTCCGCCGGCTCGATGCCATGGTCGATGGCGTTGCGGACGAGGTGGAGCAGGGGCTCGAACAGTTCGTCGGCGATGCCCTTGTCGACTTCGGTCGTCTCGCCGGTGATTTCGAGCTCGACCGTCTTGCCAAGCGCGTCGGCGATCTCGCGAACCATGCGCGGTAGCCGCCTGAGGCTCGGCCCAAGCGACACCATCCGAACAGCGGTCACAGCCCGCCGCATATCGGCGACCGCACGCTCGAGCGCGGCATGCGCGGCCCGGACCTGGCCGCCAAGGCGCGGATCGACGCGGTCCACTTGCGCGGCAACATGGGCGAGCGCGTTATTGGCGACGATCAGCTCGCCGACGCCATCGGCGAGCGCATCGATGCGCACCGCATCGATCCGCAGCGATTTCGCCGCGCCTGGTTGGGCGCTGACCTCAATATCGCGTGCGGCAGGGACCAGCGACAGTTCGACCTGATCGGCGACGAAGCGGAACGCGAGCCGGACATCGTCGACCGGTGCGGCGCTCAGGCCTTCGATCACGACGGCGCACTGGAAGGGTTCGAACATTTCCAGTTCGGGCCAGGGCATGGTTGGGTGGATTGCCAGCGCGACGAGACCTGGGATCGTCGCGGCAACGGCAAGGGGATCGTCGCCCCGGAAGAAGCTGTCGCCATCGGGCGAATAGCGGAAAGCGACGAGGTCGCCGGCCGCCGCATCCGCCGCATCGGCATGGCGTTTCAGCAACGCCCCCAGCCAAGGTGCCGCACCATCCTCGCGATCGACGGGCTCGGTGGTGCCGCCCGCACCGAGGCGGGCAAGCAGGGCATCCGCGTCCGCCTCGGCCCCAGGCGCCAGTGCGCCGTCCTGTTCCATCATGTCGACCCACCGGTCGGTCTGGTCGATCACTGCGACCAGCGCCGCGATCTCCCGTTCGTCGAGCCGGTGCGTTCCCGCGCGTGCGCGCTCCAGCACATCCTCGGCGGCATGGAGTGCCCGGCCCGCCGCCGCCATGTCGAAGATCGCGACCGAACCCTTGAGCGTGTGGATGGCGCGGAACGCGCTATCGATCCGCGCGCGATCCTCGCCATCGCGAGCGAGCGCCGCGAGATCCTCCCCGGCCTGCGCGATCAGCTCGCGCGCCTCGATCAGGAATTGGGAGAGCAGTTCGTCCATCAGGCCTTACGATAGACGATTGCGTCCTCAAGGCGAACCAGCGTGAATCGCTCGCTGATCCGCGCCATCGATTCGCTATGGCCAAGGCACAGATAGCCGCCCGGGTTCAGGCAGCCATGCATGTTCGCCGCCGCCGCCACGCGCGAGGCGTCGTCGAAATAGATCAATAGGTTGCGGCAGAGGACGACGTCGAATTTCCCTTGCGCCGCGACGCTGGCCGGATCGACCAGGTTGGCTGTGGTGAATCGCACCGATTCCCGCAGATCGTCGATGATCTTGCGGCGGTGGCGATGCTCGGGCTCGAAATAGGCTTCGCGCACGGCATCGGGCAGCTTGGCCAGTGAGCGCGCATTGAAATAGCCCGCCCGTGCGGCCTCCACTGCCGCAGTGTCGATATCCGATCCGACGATCTCGATATTATAGGCATCAACCAGCGGCCAGTTCTCGAGCAGCCACAGCGCGATCGAATAGGGCTCCTCGCCGGTCGAGCAGGGCATCGACCAGATCCGGACCAGATCGCCCGGCCGGTGGTCCTTAACCACTTCGGGCAGGATCGAATTGGCGAGTGCGGCGAGCTGATGCTCTTCGCGATAGAAATAAGTTTCGTTGACGGTGAAGGCGTTGATCAGCTGTTCCGCCTCGGCGCCGGTCGTAGCGCGCGTGAGATAGGTCCGCACATCGGTTGCGCCGCTCTTCGCCATCCGGTCGGCGATGCGGCGCTCGATATAATAGCGTTTGTTCTCGCCGAAAATCATGCCGGTGTGGCGATAGATGAGCTGTGTCGTCCGCTCCAGCTCCTCGGGAGTCAGATGGAGGGCGGCAGGCTGGGGGCCGGTTGGGCCGCTCACCTCGCGCCGATCAGGGCGACGAGATCGGCGGCGATCCCGTCCAGCGGCGTCACGCGCGTGGCGCCGCCCAGCTTCACGAGCGAGCCCGGCATGCCCCAGACGACCGCAGTCTCCTCCGCCTCGGCAATCGTGCGGCCGCCCTCGTCCTTCATTCGCCCCATCATCTCCGCTCCATCCGCACCCATGCCGGTCATCAACACCCCGACAAGCTGTTCGGGCCCGAAATGCGCCATCGCACTGAAAACAAGCCGATCCACGCTTGGATGCCAGTGATAGTCGGGACTGCTTGGAGCGGCTATCGCGACGATTCCGGTGGTCCGTTTGGCGATCACCAAATCGGCATCGCCGCGACCGATATAGGCGTTGCCCGGCTCCAGGAGCGTCGCGCGGCTGACTTCGCTGATCGTCAACGCACAGATGCGGTCGAGCCTGCGCGCGAGCGGGCCCGTGAACGATGCCGGCATGTGCTGCGCGATCACGATCGGCCATGGGAAGTCGCCGGGCAAGGCGGTCAGCAGCGTTTCGAGCGCCGGCGGCCCCCCGGTCGAGCAGCCGACCACGACCAGTCCGTTACCCGCCTGAGCTACAACGCGCCGCGGCAGCCGGACGGGCGCGACCGGCTTGCGCGCGGGTTTGGGAAGCGGCGCGCCGGCGCGAAGCCGGATGCGTTCGGCAAGCCGCAGCGTCTTTGGAATGCGTGCGCTCGCAGCGGAGCGCACCTTCTCGACCAGCAGCGGCGCAAGCTTGTCGATCCCCAGCGAAACCGCGCCGCTCGGCTTGGCGATGAAGTCGATCGCGCCGAGTGCCATCGCTTCGAGCGTCTCGTCGGCGCCCTGTGCGGTTAGTGACGAGACCATCACCACCGGGGTCGGCCGCTCGAGCATGATCCGGTCGAGACAGGCAAGGCCGTCCATGCCCGGCATATGGATATCGAGCGTCACGACCTCGGGGCGGAAGCTGTGGAGCTTCGCGATCGCCTCCTCGCCGTCCCGCGCGATCTCGACTTCGAAATCGCCGGCCTCGGCGAAGAGGTCGGCGAGCAGGCGGCGCATGAGCGGGGAATCGTCGACGACGAGCAATCTGATCACGAAGCGGCTTCACCCTTGCCGGTCATCGCCGCCAGCATGTCGCGCTCGGCGCGATCGACCAGTTCGCGCGGCTCGACGATCAGGATCATGCCTTCGCCGAAATCGGCGACGCGATCGAACACGCGGGTGCCCTCGCTGCCAAGCTCGGGGGCTGCGCGCAGCGCGTCGGCAGGCACGCGCAGCACTTCCGATACTGCGTCGACCACGAGCCCCACCTGGATGTCGCCAAGCGACACGACCACCACGCGCCGCCGCTTGCCGGAGGCGGCATCGCCGAGGAACCGGCGGCGCTGGTCGATGATCGGAATCACCTGGCCTCGCAGGTTCATCACACCCTCTACGAACGCCGGTGCCTTGGGCAGCCGAGTGAGCTTCTCGGGAAGCATCGTCACTTCGGTCACCGCCCCGATCGGAAGGCCGAAGTCCTGTTCACCGAGCCGGAAGACCAGGAATTGCTCGGTCCCGGCGCTTTCGGCTTCGCTCGCCATATCGTCTCCCTCGCCGTCCGATTTCTGAATGAGCTGGCTGGTCAGATCGTCGCGGATCAAGTGATCGGCGGCCAGCACGGAAACCAGCCGCTTGCCGCCATCGAGCCGACAGATCGCCTGGATCCTCGCTTCGCCCGAACCGCGCGACAGCACCGCCGGCACCGGGTCGATCACGCTCTCGTCCAGCCGCAGAATCGCGCTGACCGCATCGACCACCAGCCCGACGCGGTGCGATCCGATCCGAACGATTACCACCCTCGGCCTTTGGTCGCTCGACATCTCCTTCAGCCCGAGCAGCAGCCGCAGCGACAGCAGCGGGAGCAATTTGCCGTGCCGCGCGATCGTCCCGACCACGACCGCATTCGCCTTGGGCAGGAGGGTGATGTCGTCCGGCAGGCGGGTGACTTCCTCGATCTGCTCGAGCGGCAGCGCATATTCCTGTTCGGACACCACGAAGGCGAGCAACACGACCTCGTCGGCGGTCGCCGCCGCCCGCGCCGTCGCCGTTACCGCGCCCATTCCCGCAGAACGGGGCCCAGGCCTCGCTGGCCCCAACGCCTTGAGCATCAGCGCGGGCAAGTCGATCAGTTGCGCATCGACCGCGCTTTCGGACTGCTGCCCGACCATAGCGGAGACTTCGTCGACCAGGATGCCGACGGGATCGCCCTGTGCGAGTACAATCACGCGTCCGTCGGAAGTCACCGGTTTGTCGATGAGCGCGCCGAGCGCCACGAGAGGCAACACGTTCCCGCGCAGATTGACGAGCCCGACTATGCCTGGCGGCGCGTGCGGCACCCGCACTGCTTTTGGCCGCCGCACGACTTCGCGGACCGCGCTCGCCGGCACCGCGAAGCGCACGTCGGCGACGCGAAAGGTTAGCAGCCGTCCGCTGTCATCGGCGGGTTCGCTTCCCATCCGATCAGGCCGGAGCGTCGGCGAGCGCATTCGCCAGCGCCGCGATATCCTCGATCGCGGCCGCGAGTGTTTCGGCTGCCTGAGACTGCTGGCGGGCCGCACTTCCCGCCTCGGTCGCGGCAGCGGATGCTTCCTCGGCTGCAGTTGCGATCTGTTGCGTGCCGTTCTGAATTTCGCGCACCGACCGGAAGATCGATTCAGCGCCTTGCGAGATCGCTTCGCTGGCGGAGCGCGCGCCGTCCAGATCGCTGACGATCTGCCCGAACCGTTCGACCACCGCGCGGTTGCGTGCGACTTCGGCCTCCGAAGCGCCGACGAGCTGGTCGAGGTCGCGCCGAACCAATGCGATGCCCTCGAGGATCGTCCGCACCACATCCTTGGCGCGCTCGGCGCTCGCCGCGGAATCGCGCGAGAGATTGCGGATGTCCCCGGCCACGGTCGCGAAGCCGCGCCCGGCATCGCCCGCACGCGTCGCTTCAACCGAACCGCTCACCGCCAGCATATTGGTCTGCACTGCAACGAGCGCGAGGCTGTCGGTGATCTTCTCGATCCGTCGCGCCGTCTCGCCGAGCGTCGCCATCAGCGTAAGGATCGCCCGCGTTTCTTTCAGCGATTCCTCGACCCCGCCTGCAAGGGCGCTGATCGTGTCGCGTGTCTCGCTGGCCGAGCCCGCGACGGTAGCGATCCGCTCAAGGGCATCGGTTGCCGCTTCCTGCGCCGAGCCCGCAGAGCGCTCGATCTCGGTCATCGCAGTGCTGGCTTGCTGCGTTGCAGCCGCCTGGATCTGTGCGCCGCGTCCGATCTGCTCGACCGCGACCAGGATCTGGCTCGCCGCGCCGGACAATTCCTGCACGGTTGCCGACAGCTCTTCGGCGGCCGCCGCCAGTTCCTCGGCAGCCGCGCCGCTATCGCCGTCTTCGCGCAGGCGCTCGGTCTGCTCCGACAATGATTCGGCGGTCTGCTGGCTCTGGTCGAGCGACACGCTCTGCTGCTGGATGGCCTGCTGCGCCTCGGCTGCCGCGGCGGACTGTTCCTCGGCGGCGCTGGCAACCTGTTCGGCCCCGCGCTGCGCTTCGCGCGCCGCGCCATCGGCCTCGACCGACGACAGCAGGATCGCCTGTGCCCCGTCGACCACCTTGGTCAATTCGCCCCGCGCGGTTTCGAGGGCAGACACGACCACGCGGCCCGATCGCGCCTGGCTCGCCGCCAGTTCTGCCGCGCCGCGAATTCGCTCGACAACCGCCCGGACTTCGTTCGAGATGCTGAGCGCCAGTGACTGAATCTCGCCGGCGCTCGCTTCGGATGCCTCGGCAAGCGCACGGACCTCGTCCGCCACTACGGCGAAGCCGCGTCCATCCTCGCCCGCGCGCGCCGCCTCGATCGTTGCGTTGAGCGCGAGCAGACTGGTCTGGTCCGAGATATCGGCAACCACTTGGCCGATATCGCCGATGCTGATCGCGGACGCCTCAAGCGATGTGACGATCTCGACCGAGCCCAGCTGCCGGGCGGCGCTGAGCTCGATTGCGCCAAGCGAGCCTTCGATCTGGGTGCTGGTTTCGAGAAACGCACCCTGAACCAGTTCGGCCTGACGCCGCGATGCCTCGGCGCGCTCGCGCGCTTCACCGAAGCCCGTCGTCAGCGCGCCGATCAGTCCGAGCGACTCTTGCGCCGCACCCGCCGCTTCCTCGGCGCCGGCGGAGATCTGATCCATCGAGCGCTGCAGCTGTGCCGCGGCGGACGCCGATTCCGCAAGGCCGCTGGCGAGTTCCTGCGTCGCGGCGTCGATCCGGTCGGTCGCAGTCACTTCCCGCCCGGCACGGCTCGCGGGCTTGGCCGCTCTCCGGGGCTTCGCCGCCGCCGGCTTTGGCGGCTCGGCCACCGCGGCCGGCGGCGTCCTTGCCGGCTTTGCGCGCGGAGCAATGTTCGACTTTTTGACCAATGCCATGCAGCGTGCCTCGGAGTGCGGGAGAGAGCGATCATTTCGGTGTAAACCAATGCTCTAGGCCGCGCCACCCGACTGGCCGATGTGGTTTGGGACGAACTTGCGTCGCGAAAACTCGGGGCGCTGGGCGCGGACGAGCGTCGCGCTGTGTTCGCTCCGCGCCCATTGGACCGTTTCGCGGCTGGCGTTGACGTAGGTTGATGACCGTGCCCGCGAGGCGAAGCTAATTCACTGAATCACCGAGTCTATCCTGGCTTTCGATGACTTAGAGATGCGTGCGCTCTCGCCCCACGCGATGGGGGGCGCTTGCCCCGATTTTTCTTCAACGTCGACGACGGCCTGATGCTGTTCACGCTCGAATTTGTCGGTGTGGAAGCACCGGTCATCAATGTCTTTAGACGCGACTGACCGGCCCGAGAGCGGGTGCCCGCCCCGCGGGCTGCGGGGCGGGCGGCAGCCTCAGGCTACGTTGCGGTCCTCGGCCGGCGCTTCCAGGCGGTCATTGGCCGGCACGGCGCTGGCGGCATTGACCGCGATCCGGCGCGGCTTCATCGCCTCTGGAATCTCGCGCTTGAGCGCGATGCGCAGCAGGCCGTTGTCGAACTCCGCATCCTGGACGACGACGAAGTCCGCCAGCTGGAACCGGCGCTCGAACGCGCGGGTCGCGATGCCGCGGTGCAGATAGGTGCCGGTGTCAGCCTCGTCGGCCTTGCGGCCGGTAACCGTCAGCTGATTGTTCTGCGCGACGATGTCGATCTCGTCGGGCCGGAAGCCGGCGACCGCGAGCGTGATGCGGTAGCGGTCTTCGCCTTCCTGCTCGATATCGAACGGGGGGTAGGTCTCGGTCTCGGCGCGCGCGCTGGATTCGAGCATCTCGAACAGGCGGTCGAAGCCGACGGTCGAGCGGCGGTAGGGGGTGAAGTCGAACGTCCTCATATCCAAATCCTCCTTTGAGCAATCTGAGCACGAGGAGCACCGGGAGAGCCGGTGCCCTCTAATCACCGGACCGATCTCGCATCCGGCGGCGCCCAGATAATTTTTGCCGCAAGACGATCAAGACCCGGTTCGCGAATTTTTTCGACGATGAAAGTCCGGCCGGCGCCCCAGATGTTGGCGGGGTGCCGACCTTGGCCAAAGTATCGCCGTCCGGCCGACTGCGGGCTACCAACGCCTCTTCGTCTTCGCCCGCGGAAAAATATCCTCAAAGCAGTTTATCGATCGTGATCGGCAGGTGGCGAATACGCTTTCCGGTGGCGTGATAAATTGCGTTCGCGACCGCAGCCGCCGTCCCCACAATGCCGATCTCGCCCAGGCCTTTGACACCGAGTGGAGTCACTTCGGGATCCGGTTCGTGGACGAAGATCACTTCGATGTCGTGGATGTCGGCATGCACCGGCACGTGATATTCGGCGAAACTGTGGTTCATGAAGCGGCCGATGCGATGATCGGTCAGCGTCTCTTCGTGCAGGGCCGCGCCGATCCCCATCACCACGCCGCCGAGGATCTGGCTGCGCGCGGTCTTGGGATTGATGATACGGCCGGCTGCGATCGCACTGACGATACGCGTGACCCGAACAACCCCAAGCTCCTCATCAACCCGTACTTCACAGAATACCGCGCTATGGGTGTTGCGCGATTTGCGCATCAGGCTGACCATGTCGAGCGGACCGGGCTTGGCAGTTTCCTCGACCTCGATCTTATCGAGGCCCGCCGCGCGCATTGCCTCCACGAAGGTGACGGGTGTGCCTTTGCCGTCGAGGCGGCGCATCGTGCCGTCCTCGAACAGTAATTCGTCGGGCTTCGCGCCCACCAGCGGATCGTCGGGAATCTTGCGTGCGGCCTTGGCCAGCTTCTTCGCCAAACCCTGGCAGGCGAGCTGAACCGCGGCACCAACCGAGGCAGCGCCCCATGACCCACCCTCCACCGGGGCGGCAGGCAGATCGGAATCGCCCAGCATCGCGCTGATGCGTTCTGGCGGCAGGCCCAGCACATCTGCCGCCACCTGCGTCATCACCGTATAGGTACCCGTGCCGATGTCGGACATCGCGCTTGCGACCTCCAGTTGCCCATTGAGGCCGAGTGTCGCGCGGGCGGTGCACTTAGAGAACATCGCATCCCACATGCCCGTCGCCACGCCCCAGCCGATCAGCTCGCGGCCTTCCCGCATCGATCGCGGCTCGGGCGAGCGCTTCGCCCAGCCGAAGGCCTCGGCCCCTTGGGCATAGGCCTCTCGCAACGCCTTGCTGGTGTATGGCGTCTCGTTCATCGCATCGATGTTCGAGTAGTTCTTGATCCTGAGATCGAGCGGGTCGATTCCCGCTGCGTACGCCACCTCGTCGAGCGCGATCTCGAACTGCGTCATGCCGGTCGCGGCGCCGGGTGCTCGCATGTCGCCGGGCGTGTAGGTATCGAGCGGCGCGATATAGGACGCGCCCTCGGCGTTGGGACAGGCATAGGCCATCATCCCCCAGTTCACGACCGTTTCCATGTAGTTCTCAAAGCGCGAGGTCGCGGTGGTAGCATCGGTCAGAACCGCCGTCAGCATCCCGTCGGCCTCGGCGCCGATCGCGATGGCGTTGATGCATTCGGGCCGGTGGACGTGCGTGAACATCTGTTGCCGGGTCAATACGACGCGGACCGGACGCTTGAGCATCAGCGCCGCCATCGCCGCCAGATAGACATTATATTGTGGGCGCAGGCCCGAGCCGAATCCGCCCCCGACAAAGGGATTGAGGACGCGGACATCCTCCACTTTAAGATCGAAGATGCCGGCGAGATAGGCCTGCACATTCTGCGGGCCCTGTGTCTTGTCATGCACCGTGAGCCTGCCAGGGCCTTCCCAGATCACGGTCGAGGCATGCATCTCCATCGGGTTGTGATGCTCGGTGCCCTTGCGATAGTCGCCGGCGACCTTGAGCGGCGCGGACGCGAACGCAGTCTGGGCATCCCCGCGATTCTTTGGCGGGAAGAAGCCCGAGCGCTTCTTCTTCGGCACGAACTTCTCGGCCATCGCGACATCGAACTTGGTGTTGTGGGGTTCCAAAGCGTACTTAATCTCGACAAGGCTGGCGGCATAGCGGGCGGCTTCGAAACTCCCGGCGACGACAAGGGCGACCGGCTGGCCGCTATAATGAATTTCAGCGCCACAGAACGGGCGGAGCGGCTCGCCGGGCGGTGCAACCTGATCCCGATACTTCTTCGCGGAATCCGCGATTTCCGGCCGGTTCAGGTGCGAGAGGATATCGACCACGCCTGCAACGGCACGCGCCGCGCGTTCGTCGATCGCAATGATACGGCCGCGCGCGATCTCCGACGAGACGACCATGCCGTGTAGCAAGTCATCGACCGGATGTTCGGCCGCGTACCGCGCCTTGCCGGTGACCTTTAGGGGCCCTTCGACCCGGCTGAGCGCAGAGCCGATGCCGACCTTTTCGAGTGGTGTGGCCATGCCGATATCTCCTCAGGCCACGCGCTTGTCGGTTTGCGACTGGGGTGTCCCCGCTGCCGCCTGGTGCAGCGCGCGCACGATCGCGCGGCGGGCCAGTTCAATCTTGAAGTCGTTCTCGCCCTGGCCGACCGCGCCGTCGGTCAGCAGCCGGGCGGCGTCCGCGAAAGCCGCGTCTCCCGCCGCTTGCCCGACGAGAGCCGCCTCTGCCGCAGGCACGCGCCATGGCTTGTGCGCCACCCCGCCGATTGCGATCCGCGCGTCGGCGATCGCATTATCCTCGAAGCGCAAAGCGACAGCGACCGAGACCAGTGCGAAGGCGTAGGAAAGTCGGTCGCGGAGCTTAAGGTATGTGAAGTGCGCGGTGAAATTCTCGGCGGGCAGCGCGATGCCTGTGACGAGCTCGCCGGGCAGGAGGTTGGTATCGCGCTCGGGCGTGACGCCGGGCAGGCGGTGATAGTCGGCGAACGCGATCGACCGGGCTCCCTCGGGGCCCGCTACCTCAACGGTGGCTTCGAGCGCAGCAAGCGCCACGCACATGTCCGATGGGTGGGTGGCGATGCACTGGTCGCTTGCGCCCAGGATCGCATGGATCCGGTTGACGCCGCCCATCGCTCCGCATCCCGAGCCCGGATCGCGCTTGTTGCAGGCAGTCGCGGTGTCGTAGAAATAATAGCAGCGGGTACGCTGGTTGAGGTTGCCGCCATTGGTTGCGGCGTTGCGCAGCTGCGGACTGGCACCTGCGAGGATCGCCGACGCGAGCAGCGGATAACGGCGCTCGACGCGCGTGTCGTATGCGGTGTCGGCATTGGTCACCAACGCACCCAGCGTCAGCCCGCCATCCTCGCGCTCCTGTATGCGCTCGAGCGGCAGCCGGGAGATGTCGATCAGCCGCGTCGGCCGCTCGACATTCTCTTTCATCAAGTCGATCAGATTGGTGCCGCCGGCGATGAACTTCACGCCGGGCTCGGAGCCGGCCGCGACCGCTTCCTCCACGGAAGCCGGGCGCGCATAGCCGAAGCGGTTCATGCGCCTTTCTCCTGCGAGAGCACCTGCTCGATGGCATCGGCGATATTTGTATAGGCGCCGCAACGGCAAAGATTGCCGCTCATCAGCTCGCGGATCGCCGTGCGGTCGGTCGCGCGACCCTCGTTGATCAGGCCTTGGGCTGAACAGATTTGGCCGGGCGTGCAATAGCCGCACTGGAACGCGTCGTGATCGATGAAGGCCTGTTGCAGCGGATGCAGCGCGTCCTCGGTGCCGAGCCCCTCGATCGTCGTCACTTCTCCGCCATCGTGCATCACCGCGAGGCGCAGGCAGCTGTTGATGCGCTTGCCATCGGCGAGGACGGTGCATGCGCCGCACTGGCCATGATCGCAGCCCTTCTTGGTGCCGGTCAGGGCCTCGCGGTCGCGCAGCAGATCGAGCAAGGTGACCCAGGGCGCGATCTGAAAATTTCGCAGCTTGCCGTTGATCGTGAGTGCAAGTGAAACCGTTTCGGGTTCGCCGTTTCGAACATCGGTAGCGTGCGCGGGTGTCATGGCGGGGCTTTCTTCGGAACTATATTGTTACGGGAAGCGCGCCGACCGGTATTGAGTTCCGCTATGCCGCGCGCCGGAGCCGCGCCGCTACCGCAAGTCCAGTCAAACTAGCTGCACCCAAGGCAATTCCGGTGCTTGTCGCGGGGTGCAGCCACGGTGTGACCGAGAGGCTAACCGGGATGCCAAAGCTCATCGGGGGACCGTTCGTCGCCATCATGGGCAGGCGCGTCGAGATTGTCTCCCGGCGTCTTGCGCTGGCCGGGCTTCGACAGGAACGGGACAACCAATGGTGCCAGCCATTCGAACAATGCGGGGAAGTGACTGGCGAACAACACCTGGGCCCGGCCCATCCCGCCGATTGTCCAGTCCCGCACGACATGCGTTGCTGAATAGAGGATCGCATCGGCGACGAGGTCCGGATCATATGGCGGCGGCGGGATCATGGCCTCGCCTGGCTGATGATTGGCGGCGTGCCGGGCGATCGGGTGGTCATACCGCTTGGCTTTATCAAAGTGACCGACACCGGTGAGCCGGCGCTTCTGAGCTCGATGCGCAGCGATGCGACGAAGGCGCCGAGCGCATGCTTCGAGGCAGTGTAGGCGCCCATCATCGGCGACGGTATGTCGCCCGCGATCGAGCCGACCGTGATCAATGCCCCGCCTTCGCGCAAATGCGGAACCGCGACCTCCGCGCCATTGACGCCCCCGAAATAGTTCGTGCGAAAGAGCCGCTGATGCTCGAGGACGCGCTGCGCGAGGAGATCGACGCGGTGATCGCGGCACAGGGCGGCGAATGGGAATTGCGCGTTCAGCTCTGCGCCGACCTGGAAGCCATGCCGGTCGAGAATCCTACCGTGGTGTGGGACGCGACGGAGAGCCCGTTCCGTGCGATCGCGCGTATCGTCGTGCCGCCGCAATCCGGCTGGAACGACGACAAGACCCGGCGGATAGACGATGGGATGGCGTTCAACCCATGGCACGGGCTCGCGGCGCACCAGCCGCTGGGGGCGATCAACCGCGCGCGGCGCTCGGCCTATGCGATGTCGGCCAACTTCCGCGCCGCGTTCAATGGATGTCCGATCCACGAGTCTGCGGCCTGATCAGGGTCTTTGAAGCGCCACAGGCGGAAACGAGGGATTTTACCGAGGTGATAGGGTAACGGGGTGCCTCATGACTGACGATACCAACATCGGGACCCAGCCCGGCCGACATCTTTCGGGCCTCGAATTCCATGCCGAGGAGGAAGCGAGCGTAACCCGGTCGCGTCCAAACTTCACTGGGGATCGGCAAGAACAGGACGGGCGCGGCCCGTGCGACGCTCGGGACCGAGGTCAACCGCACGACGATGGATGAGTCATCCGCGACCGACGCCCGGCCCTGGTGGGAAAGCGGGGTAATTTACCAGGTCTATCCGCGGTCCTTTCAGGACAGCGATGGAGACGGTGTTGGCGATTTGTCGGGAATTGTCGAGCGCCTCGATTACATCGCATCGCTCGGCGTCAATGCCATCTGGCTGTCACCTATCTTCCCCTCGCCGATGTCGGACTTCGGCTACGATGTCGCCGATTATTGCGACGTCGATCCGATCTTTGGGGATCTCGATCAATTCGACCGGCTGCTGGCCGCGACCCATGCACGCGGGCTCAAGCTGATCCTCGATTTCGTGCCGAATCACAGCTCGGACCAGCACGACTGGTTCAAGGCGAGCCGGTCGTCGCGCGATCACCCCAAGCGCGACTGGTATATCTGGCGCGACGCCGCGCCCGATGGCGGGCCGCCTAACAACTGGATCAGCGATTTTGGCGGATCGGCCTGGGAGTGGGACCCGGCTACCGGCCAATATTATCTCCACGCGTTCCTGAAGGAGCAGCCAGACCTAAACTGGCGCAATCCGGAACTGCGCGCGGCGATGATGGACGTGATGCGCTTCTGGATGGACCGCGGCGTCGATGGCTTTCGCATCGACGTGCTGTGGCACATCGTGAAAGCCGAGGGCCTGCCCGATAATCCGCCGAACCCCGACTGGACGCCGGAGCGCACGGAGCGCGACCGCGTGCTCCAGTGTCATTCGACCGACCAGCCCGAGGCGCATGCTTTCTCAGCAGATATGCGCGCGCTTGCCGACAGCTATGGCGACCGCGTGCTGATCGGCGAGATATTCCTGCCCAACGAGCGGCATGCCCTCTGGTACGGAACGCCGGAGCGCCCACAGGTCCACTTGCCATTCAATTTCCAGCTCGTCGAGAATCGCTGGGACGCAGCAACCCTGGCGCGCGTGATCGGGGATTATGAAGCATCGCTGCCTCCGTACGGCTGGCCAAACTGGGTGTTCGGCAGCCATGACGCGCCACGCATTGCCGCGCGCATCGGCGAGGCGCAGGCGCGGGTGGCGGCGATGCTGCTGCTGACGTTGCGTGGCACGCCGACGCTGTATCAGGGCGACGAGATCGGCATCGGCCCGGTCGAGATCCCGCCCGACCGCATCCGCGACCCTCAGCATTTCCGGCAGCCCGCGCTCGACATCGGGCGCGACCGCTCGCGGACTCCGATGCCGTGGGATGGTTCGTTCAATGCCGGCTTCTCAAGCGCGGAGCCCTGGCTCCCGCTCAACGCAGACTGGGCGGTCCGAAACGTAGCCGCACAGGAACGCGATTCGGGATCGATTTTAGTCTTATACCGGACGCTGCTGGCGCTGCGCCGGTCGACGCCCGCCTTGTCGATCGGTGGCTATTCGGCAGCCAAGAGCGGCGGCGACGTGCTGACCTTTGAGCGCCAACTTGGAACCGACCGTCTGCTTGTCGCCCTCAACCTGTCCGCGGAGCCCCGCAACCTGCCGCTGCCTGCGGGGACGCAAGTCGCCGAAATCCTCGTGTCGACGCTGCCGGTTCGCCCGTTCGACCATGTGCTGATCGCGGACGAAGGACTGGTCCTGCGCCTGAAGGATATCGCCTGACATGAAGATCGCGATGCTTGCCCCCATCGCGTGGCGCACGCCCCCGCGCCACTACGGTCCGTGGGAACTGGTAACCAGCCTGCTGACCGAGGCGCTGGTGGCGCGCGGCATCGACGTCACGCTCTTCGCGACGCTCGACAGCCTGACCGCCGCTACGCTCGATGGCGTGGTGCCCGCACCCTATTCGGAGGACCCGTCTATCGATGCCAAGGTGTGGGAGTTCCGCCACCTCTCGCATCTGTTCGGGCAAGCCGGCCGGTTCGACCTGATCCACAATCAGGCCGATTTCCCGGCGCATGCTTTTGCCAGGCTGGTCGATACGCCGATCGTCACCACCATTCACGGCTTCTCGTCGGACCGCATCCTGCCGATGTACGCCCCGTTCCAGGATCGGGTGCATTATGTCGCGATCAGCGATGCCGACCGGCACCCGGCATTGCGGTACGCCGCGACGATTCATCACGGCATCCCACTCGACGACTTTCGCTTCGACGCCGAGGGCAGCGGCAGCTTGCTGTTCTTCGGCCGTATCCATCCCGACAAGGGCGCGAAGGAGGCAATCGCGGTCGCCCGTGCCGCGGGCCGCACGCTCGACCTGTACGGCATCATCCAGGACCAGAGCTATTACGAGCGCGAGGTCCTTCCCGCCAATGACGGCGTCGCGATCCGCTATCACGGCGCGGTCGGCGGCGACGAGCGAATCCGAGCGCTCGGGTCGGCGCATGCGCTCCTCCACTTGGTCAATTTCGAAGAGCCGTTCGGATTGTCCGTGATCGAGGCGATGGCCTGCGGCACTCCGGTCATCGCGACGCGGCGCGGCTCGATGCCCGAGCTGATAGACCACGGCGTTACCGGCTTTCTGGTCGAAACTCAGGAAGAGGCGGTTGCCGCGATCGCTCGGGTTGGTGAAATCGATCGCAACTTGGTGCGCCAGACAATCGCCGACCGGTTTTCCATCGAGCGGATGGCCGACGCATATATCGCCTTGTACCGGCGAATTCTTGGTTAGCGAGCCGAGCTGGGGCGCCAAGCCCACCTCGTCCTTCGGCTCGGTGGCGATGAAGAAATTGTCGCTGCTCGCCGCGGCACGGATATTGAAGTCGGCCAGGTCAAAGGCAAGGTTGCGATAGTACTGCCCGCGCTGCCCTGCACCGCAGCAGGGGTTGGCGACCAGCCGCTCCCAGATCGATATAGCCGTGTCGACGCGACCCGACTTGGCATGATCGACCGAAATAATGTTCCCATACTCGCTTGCCAGCTCGGGCCGATGGTCGCTCCAGCGCGCCAGCAACATTTCGGCATCGGCCGCGCCGGCATCATAGCGGTCAAGCCGCGTCGCGACCATCAGCCGCAGGGGCAGGAACGCCTTGGCAGCATCCTCCTCCAACGCCTCGACATCGATCCGCGCGAGCAGATCGGCAAGCCGCGCGGTCGGCTGGAAGTTGAGCAGCCCGCCGGCATGCGCCGCGCGCACTGACGCAACCACTTCGGCAGCACCCATGCCATCGATTGCGCTCGGCAAGGTCTTCGGCGAAGCGCGTCGCCAGCCCGGCGATGCTCGCGGTAATGCCCCGCAATATGTTGGCGGGGAGATCGGTGCCACCTTAGCAACTTCCGAGCGCCCGACGACGGTACCCAACCGCGGATCCAGCTCGGCATTGAATACCAAGTTGGCGTCGGCGATGCGCCGGACGGTTAGGCCATGCGACGCGACGCCCTGGCCCAGCAGCGCCAGCAGTTCGCGCTCGACATCGACAGCTTCGTTCGGCTCGAAATCCGCCAGCGCCGCATCGACCACGTCATGTAAGTCGATTTCTCCCGATCCTTCGACGCGCCCCGCTACAATGTCGAGGGTCATCGCAGCGACGCGCGTATTTTCGGGATCGAAAACACCGAACCGCAATTTGCGTGGCGGAAGATTTGTGGATCAGCCATTGCACCAACGTCGGAAATGGGGCGCAAGGTTGCCATGCTAGCAGTGGAGCGAGCGCTTATGTTCCAGGTGGTGGTCAGCGCGGAGGCGAGCACACCGTCCGAATATCTGCCAGTTCGTTGTTCGTGAGCCTCGCACCTGACAAAGCACCTGCAGTCCAGATTACCGAAGTAGCGTAGCTGACACCCGCGCTGTTTGCTTCCGCGATTGCCCGGACGGCGTACATCGTGCGATGCAATTCCGCGGGAGTGGCTTTCGGCGCGGTGAAGTCGCTCGCTTGAGGCCAGTTTGCGAACTCCACCAGGTCCCAGGCGGCGATGCAGCGGAGCACATGACGGTCGGGCTTGCAAAGGTCGAACCCGATATTGCGAAGGGCTTCTGCTGCCAGCGCAATGCCGAACCCCGGCAATTTCCAACGCTTCGAGGATCCGAGCACGACCGCGAGATCTTCCGGCTCGCCGCCGGCCTCGCGGAGCGCGTCGAGGAAATAGGCGTCGGCGCTGCCGTGATCGCGCGAATAGCGATCCAGCAGTGCCGCGGTGTCCCGCAGGCGAATGAGGCCCGCCTTGAGTCCAGTTGAGCCCGCCTTGCGCTCGGAGAACCAGGGGGCAAGCGCTGCGACCTCGCTGTCGGTCTTGCTGGCGTAAGCAGGGAGCGAGAAGCCCTCGAACGGTCCGGTGAGCTCGCCCTGGATACGCTCGACGGTCGACCAGCGCGTGTTCCCCGACAGTAACGCGAGCAGCAGCCTCTCGAAAATCTCGTTATCGGAGAAGGGATCGCCGTTGCGCCTGCGCGCGAGCCTCTCTTCCGTCGCGGGACCGCCGACGTGTTCGCGCCAAGCAGGGTTCCATTGATCCAGCCGCTGCTGGAGGCGATCCCAGAGACATTGCTCAAGCTTGCGTGGCGCACTTTCGGTGCCGGTCATTGGACGGAGTCCTCAGAAAGCTCCTTCGTCTCGGCGCGCAATTCGAATGTCTCCGCCAGCGGCTCGAGAGGGGCCTTCAGTTCGGCCGCCACCGGCGCGCGCGCCAGTGCCGCCAGCTGCTCACGGATCATCGTCACCTCTGCGGCTCCTTCGCCGAGCGGCTCGACCCCGCGGAGCATGGTGAAGGTCATGCCGGCGTTGACGCCGGGGTGCTCGGCGTTGGCGGGAAGCCGCGCCAGCCGGTCCGACGCGGCGCCGAGGACATGCATAAGGTCGAACGCCACGCCCATCAGCGTTTCCTGATCCCGGCGGCGGTGCCGGCTGGCGCGGGCGAAGGCCTGGCCCATGAACCGGAGCAGAAGACCGTAGCTCGCGCAGGCGAAGTCGAGCGTCCGCGCGGCTTCGGGCTCGGCGATGAGGACTTTGCCGTCAGGCTCGGGCGGTTGCCGCAGCACCGGGTTGTCGGCGACCGGCCATGCCGCGGCGAAGTTGGGGTTGGCAGCGCCGAGCGCGTCCAGCTCGCGGCGAATCTGGACGAAGCTGCGATAGTGTGATTCGTCACGGTCGGCGGGCGAGCCTTCGCCTTGCTCGACGATGACGTCGATCGCCCGCAGCGCCGCGTCGAGCGTTGCGATCGTCTCGACCCCGTCAAGATCGACAACCCCCGGACCGACCTGCGCTTCCGGGGAGCCAATGAATAGCGCGGGCTCGCCCAGCTGGGCGTGCAGCGCTTGCAGGTTGCGGCGGATCGCTTCGTAGAGATGACCGATCGTCGCATAGTCCTGGGCGCTCGGCATCAGGCCGGGCTCGGCCTGGGCGCGGGCATAGTCCTGCTGGTCGAACGCCTCGCCGTCCTCTTCATCGACACCGACGGGGCGCTCGAGGAAAATGAAGTGGTCGAGCGTGTCCGCCGAGAATCCGCTGAGCCGCACGACGACGCCCGACGGGAAGTATCCCGGCGCGATCGGGAAATTCGGTCTGGCGAAATGCGGCCGCCCGCCGACCGCGACGGTCAGGTTGGCGACCATCAGCAAGTGGCCCATCTCCTCGATCGCGACGCCCATGACCGTCTTGTGCCAGCGTTCCACCGCCTCGGCTTCGGCCGCGGACAGTCCCGGCTCGCCCTTCCGCTTGAGGCTGAAGGCAGCGTAGAGATAGCTGCACATCAGCGTGTGCTCGATTTCGGATGCCTCCGCGAGCAGGTGGAGCAGCTGTTCGCGCGACCCGATCACCACATCGGGCTCGGCCACTTTCTCATCGCTCATGCCGTCGCCCCTTGATTCGCTTGCTGCTGGAGCGCCGCCGGCCAGGCACCGGGTTCGAGCACGGGGAGTCGCTCGAGGTCGCTTGCGCTCAGCCGGCACGCCACCCCGTCCTCCGACAATAGGAGCTCTTCGGTACGGAGCGCGTGGAGCCGCTCGCCGATGCCGCCGACGCCGCCCTCGCTCACGACGACATAGGCGATGCCGGCATCGGAGCAGCGCAGCATTGCCTCCACCACCATGCCGATCGCCGTGCCATCGGCGCCGATGAGCTTGGCGCCTGCGAGCGAGCTGACCGCGTAGAGCGTCGGCACGCGCGCCGCTGCGCTGCGCGCGGTCGCTGCCTGCCCGCCGTCCTGATAGCGTGCCTGGCGCCCGAGCCAGCGCCAGATCCCGACTAGATTGACGAGCGTCAGGAAGCCATTGGTCAGCAGCAGATTCTGCTGGCCGCTGGAGATCGCAACGATCGACCAGCCGATCGAGCCGATCGTGAAGATCACGAAGCCCCATCCGGTCACGCGCGCACCCAGATTTGCGGCAGTCATCATCGCCGCGAGCATTGTCGCGATCGGCGCGATCCAGGCTGCTGCTTCTATCATGCGCATACTCTTCTCGGTCGCCGCGCCGCGCGACAATTGGGTTTTGGCGGTCGTGAAGCCCCGGACCGCGACAACGCGCCGCCTCCGGATTCGGGACCGCCGGAACCGTTGGGCCTGGTCGCGGTTGGGCAGATCGTCACTACGGAGCCTGCGCTGGCCGGGTCAGACCCGGTCGGCGCCTTTCTCCTCGGCTCCCCATCCGCAGCATCCATGGGATCCGGTCGAGCGCGCCGATCAGGTCCGCAAACGCATAGTCGCCGGTGACGGGATAGGCGCGCTCGAACCCCGACCCCGGCCGTTCGACGTCCAGGGCAGACAGCAGGCCCACGGTCACGATTTGGTTGTCATCCCTCATGGCCGCCCGAACGCCACGGAATCTTTCGGGTGCCATCCGTTTCGCGTTGGAAACACAAATTTTTTTCGGGAGTCGTCATAGGGGTGTTGACGTCGAAACGGTCCGTTCCAATCTAGCGCCCGCCCGATTTGGCGCCGCCGCCGGGCAGCATTGTGGGAAGCCTTTTGGATAGGGAACGATCGATGTCTGGTGATACTCCTAGGGATTATTATGCCCGACGCGCCGAGACCGAGCGGGCGCTGGCCGAGAAGGCGACCGACCCTTCGATCGCGCGGCTGCATCGGGAGATGGCCCAGCGCTATGACGAGATCGTCGCGGGCAAGGCGGATACTTCGCTCAGGATTGCACTTTAGAGCGCATCCAATTCGAATCCCGCGAGTTTTTCGGTTCGCCAAGAAGGGACAGTGACGATGGCCGACAACAAAACGAACACCGGGTCGCCCGATCGCGACCGGATCAATATGTCCGAAGACTATGAGGTGCGCGACTGGTCGGAATCGCTGGGCGTCAGCCGCGAGCGGCTCCAGGAAGCGGTGGACGCGGTCGGCAGTTCGGCCGACAAGGTCCGCGAGTATCTCAACAAATAAGGACGCCATGGAAACGCGGGGGCGGGCGCAGCATGGCGCGGCCTGGACGGCTGCGGATGACGACATGCTGCGCCGCCTCATCGGCGTGCGGGCGAGCGGACCCGCGTCGCGCGCGGCTCGGACTCACGCGCGGCGCGGTCGATGTCAGGATGGCGAAGCTGGGCCTGATCGAGCCGAGGCGCGCATCGGTGGGGAATCCTGTCGCCCGCTGACCGCGATCGTCAGCGTCCCTTGCCCCGGCGATTGGTGCCGTTGGTCATCGGGTCGGGTTTGCGCGGCGGCTTCCAGCCAGCGGGTGGCGTCATGCGCTGCTGGCTGGTGCCGATTCCCATCGCACCCGGCCGCTGGCGAACCAGACCCGAAGTATCGACCTGCTCGGCCTCCTCGAGCGTCGCGCCGCCCCGCATCAGGTTGATCCGGTCGCGTAAGCGGCGCGCCTCCTCGAAGTCCATCGCTTGGGCCGCGGCTTCCATCAGGCGGTGAAGATCGGCGATCGTCTCGGTCATGCGTCGGAAACGCTCGACCAAGCGGGATGCTCCGCCCCGAAGCCTTCGGCGGGTCGAATGCTGGGGCCGGGCAACCATGCGAGCGCTGAGGGGTTGCGGCATGATGGGAGATCGAATGATGGATATTGCGACAACTGGCGCGGTCGAGCGCGTCGCACGGGTATTGGCGGCGCAGCGGCTGAGCGCCAATGCGGATGGCGACGATGCCCATGCCGCCGGCGCAGTCGATGCCACATGGCGCGAGTTCGAGGCTGATGCCGTGGCGGTGCTCAAGACGCTGCGCGAACCCGACGAAGTCATGGAACGCGCCGGAGACATTGCGGTTTGGCAGCGCATGATCGCGGCCGCACTCGGCGAATAGGGACATCGTCGGCGAACTTCACGCAGCGTTCTGCTCTCTACCTGATCCGGACGCGCGCGGCGCGTATCGGCGATCGTTTGCCTCGCGCTATCGCCTTGATTTTCCGCCATTCTTGCGAGTGGTTAGCGAACGGGCTGTGGAGTGGTGCCGGTTGCAGGAATCGAACCCGCGACATCCAGTTTACAAAACTGGCGCTCTACCAACTGAGCTAAACCGGCATGCGCGCTTCTTGCTTCATGCGACGCCGAAGGTCCAGCCTTCGGTGCGTGCCAGTTCGGGCGTGAGTTCGGGCGGGTTCCAGAGCTCGGCGCGGTGCGCGACGGCGCGGAGCCAGGCGGCGGAGAGGATCGCATCGGTGGCGTGATCGTCGTAGCGCGCGAGGGCGTCATGCGGCCGCGATCCGAAGGCGGCGAGCATCGTATCGAGCGTGACGCCGTCACGGATCTTGGAGATACCGTTGCGCATTCCCGCCTGCCGCGAGGCGAGCGCGGTATAGATTTCCACCAGCACCGGCCCGGTTTCGGGCATTGGATCGAACGGCCAGACGGGGACGCGGCCGGCAAGGGCGTGGAGCACGCGCATGCCGGTCAGGCTCGATTTGCCGACCTGCGACGCGCCGATCAGGTTGAAGCAGCTATAGGGCGAGAGCCGCATCCTCGCCTGGCCATGCTCGACGGCGCGGAAGCGGCCGCGGCCGGGCGGGAACAGGTCGCCGCAGTCGCGCAGCTGGCGGAAGTGACGGCGCGCCTCGGCATGGGCGACGAAGCTGGTCGCGGCGAGGTGCGGGTCGGCGGCGCAGAGGGTGTCGACCAGCGCCCACAAAGCATGGGCATCGGGCGGGGAATCGGGCCAGCCGGGGAAATAGGCGCCTTCGTCGGCGAAGGGGAAGGCGGCGGAGAGATCGAGGCCGACCAGCGCGCGGGTCCCGGTGGCGGCGAGCTCGAGGAGATAGTCGAGGATGTCCTGCCGGGACCAGTTGCGGTCGACCAACCTGGGGGCCGCATCTCCCGTCCGGCAACGCGCGACCGCGAGGCCCCTGGGACGCGCGACCGCCTGGCCCGACCAGTCGATCGCGATGAAGTGGGTGAAGCGGGGCACCTAAATCCTCCCCGGAACGGGGAGGGGGACCGCGAAGCGGTGGAGGGGGCTCTCCACAAGGGGCATCGCGTGCGGATAGCCCCCTCCACCAGCCTGCGGCTGGTCCCCCTCCCCGTGCCGGGGAGGATTGAGAAGTATCACGGCCGTTCTTCCATCCCCGCCGCGATCCGCTGGGGCTTCTTGAGCCGATCCCACCAGGCGCGCTGGATATAGAGTTCGATCCGCTCGCGGCTACCGGTGCCGTACCGCACCAGCAGCATCGGATAATTGGCGTAGTGATCGGTCTGCCAGAAGGTTTCCGGGTCGGTCTCGAACAATATCTCTTTCTCGGGCTTGGTCACGCTGAGGGCGAAGCTCCCGGGCTCGCGGCTGGGCGACATGAACCCCTTGCCGTTGATCTTGGGGCAGGGCGTGCCCCACCATTTCTCCATCACCACATCGGGCAAGGTAAGCGCGAAGGCGCAGGCGTGGTCCCAGTCTTTCACGGCAGCGCGGCGATCACATCGGCGGTGAATTTGGCGATGTCGAAGCGCGCCTGGCCGGGATCTTCGCCGCGGCGGACGATCACCAGCTTCTTCGACGGGATCACCATGACGAACTGGCCGCGATTGCCCTGTGCGGCATAGCTGCCCTCGGGCAGCCCCTGTGCCGGGCCAAATAGCCACATCGTCGCGCCATAGCCGGGGCCGCTGGCGGGCTGGGGGCCGGACGGGGTGGTCATATATTTCATCCAGCCTTCGGGAAGGATGCGCTCGCCCTGCCAGACGCCGTCCTGCAGCCAGAACTGGCCAAGCCGGGCGAGATCGCGCGCAGTGGACCAGACCTGGCTGGAGAGGATATAATTGTCCTTCCAGTCGCGCTCCGGAATTGTGTGATCCATGCCGAGTGGGTGGAGCAGCAGGCCAAGCGGAAACGTATAATCTTCCTCCGCCGCCTTGCCCGCCAGCGCGTGAATCGCGAGCAATATATCGTTGTTGGCGTATCGAAAGCGCGTGCCGGGCTCCGCCTCGAGCGGCCAGTTGACTGTTTCCTCGGTCACGGCGGTGCCGCCGAAATAGACGGCGTCGGTCCGATTCCCGGCGGTATCGCTGTGGAGGCCGCTCGCCATGCGCATGAGATTGTCGAGGGTGATCGCCGCGCGGGGATCTCCCGGCTTTTGCCATTCGGGAATCGGGGCGGGTGCCTTGGGATCGATCCATCCCTTGGCAACCGCAGCGCCGATGATCGTGCCGCTGATGCTCTTGGCGACGGACCATGTGCGCGTCGGCACATTGGCGCCGAAGCCCCGGGCATAGCGTTCTGCCGCAATTTGCCGATTGGTGACGATCAGAATGCCGGTCGTGTTGCTGCCCGCGCCATAGCTGCCGTCAAATGCGCGATCGACGAGCTTGGACAGACCGGGGGGCTTGCGTGCCGCGACCGAGAAGGCGTCATCCTGCTCGGTCTCGCTCATGTACATTTCGCTATCGTTGACGAAGCTGGTGGGGGTGCCGATCGGCAGGTTACGGCAACCGCCCGCCAATTGGCTGTAGGCGATGCGCGGGGGGGCATCGGGATCATAGGTGACCAGGACGCGGTTGGCCATTTGACCGCGCTCGATCACCGCAGGCATGGCGGCGATCAGGCCGTCATATTCAGGATAGATGCCCTTGAGCTCGTTCGCTTCGATGCTCTCCCGCGTGCGCTTCGCCCCCATCGCCTGTGCATCGAAGATGCCGCTGCACAGCATCGCGGCCTTATACCCTGCGGCTATGGCGCGATCGTGCACGGTCGGTTCTTTCGCCTGCTGCGCGGCGGCCGGCGACATGGCAAGGAGCACGGCCGCGATCAGGGCGGCGATATGAAAGGTCAACCGCGAGGTTGACTGACCAAGTTGACCAAGTTGACCATTGCCATCGCGCGGGTGGACGCGGCGAGGGGACGGGTTGGCGAAGCGAGTCGGTTGGGTGCTGTTCATGCCGGCAGGAGAGCAGAGCGGGTCCTACATTGGAAGCCCCGAGCTACGCCTGTTTCGCCCGCCGCAGTTCGTCCCAATAGGCCATGCGTTCGGCGATGCGCTTTTCCAGCCCGCGTTCGGTGGGCTGATAGAAGGTTTGTGGCTGCATCTCTTCGGGCCAGTAATTGTCGCCGGAGAAGCCTTCCGCGGTGTCGGGATCGTAGGTGTAGCCCTTGCCGTAGCCGACGTCCTTCATCAACTTGGTGGGGGCGTTGAGGATGTTCTGCGGCGGCATCAGCGAGCCGGTTTCCTTCGCCGAACGATAAGCCGCTTTTTGCGCCATGTAGCTTGCGTTCGATTTGGGCGCGGTGGCGAGATAGAGACAGGCCTGGACGATCGCCAGCTCGCCCTCGGGGGAGCCGAGAAAGTCGTAAGTATCCTTGGCGGCGATGCACTGGACCAAGGCGTTGGGGTCGGCGAGGCCGATGTCCTCGACCGCCATGCGGACGAGGCGGCGGAGCACGTATAGCGGCTGCTCGCCCGCGGTAAGCATGCGCGCGAGATAATAGAGCGCAGCCTGGGGATCGCTGCCCCGCACCGATTTATGGAGCGCGGAGATGATGTTGTAATGGCCCTCGCGATCCTTGTCGTAGACCGCGACGCGGCGCTGGAGGAGGGCGGAGAGCGCGGACGGATCGAGGGGTTCAGGCAGGTCGATCGAGAACAAGGTCTCGGCCTGGTTGAGCAGGAAGCGGCCGTCGCCGTCGGCGCTGGCGACGAGGGCGTCGCGGGCTTCGGCGGTTAGCGGGAGGGGGCGGTCCTCGACTTCCTCGGCCCGGTCGAGGAGCTTGCAGAGCGCCTTGTGATCGAGGCGGTGGAGGATCAGGACCTGGGCGCGGCTGAGCAACGCGGCGTTGAGCTCGAAGCTCGGGTTTTCGGTGGTGGCGCCGACGAGGGTGACGGTGCCGTCTTCGACATAGGGGAGGAAGCCGTCCTGCTGGGCGCGATTGAAGCGATGGATTTCGTCGACGAAGAGCAGGGTCTTGCGGCCGATTTTGGCATGCTCGCGAGCTCCGGCGAAGACTTTCTTGAGGTCCGCCACGCCCGAGAAGACCGCGCTGATCGCGACGAAGCGCAGACCGACGGCGTCGGCGAGCAGGCGGGCGATGGTGGTCTTGCCGGTGCCGGGCGGGCCCCAGAGGATGATCGACGACAGCTTGCCGGCGGCGACCATTCGGCCGATCGCGCCTTGCGCGCCGGTGAGATGCTCCTGCCCGACGACCTGGTCGAGCGCGCGCGGGCGCAGGCGATCGGCGAGGGGGCCGTCTTCGGGGACTTCCTCCGCGGGGGGCGGGGATTCGTGGGTGGCGAAAAGGTCGGCCATTTGCTGGAGATAGGCGCTCCAGCCGCTTCCGTCATCCCGGCGCAGCCGGGGCGATTAATCTTCTCCGCGTCTCCGCGCCTCCGCGTGAACCCCTTCCTTCTTCTTCGTCGCGTCGTCGCGTCGTCGCGCGAACAAAAAGAAGAGAGATTTCGCGCAACGACGCAAAGACGCGACGATGTCTGGATGCCGGGCAGCCGCTCGTTGCTCCCTGCCGAGCTTTTGATGCCGGCGTGCGCCGGGAGGCGAAATCTTGTGAGAAGGACTTGCGTAAATGCGTTCAAGATATATCTTAGACGCATCATGATTCGCTAACAAAGGATTTTAGAATGCGATTTGGTATACATCATGGCCGTCACGAGCGTGGCCGGGATTGCGGTCCGGGCGGGCGCGGTGGCTGGGGCGGGCGCTTCTTCGAGCATATGGCCGAGCATCATGCCCGCGGGCACGGCGGGCGCGGCGGCGGACGCCGCCGGATGTTCGACGGGAGCGAGCTTCGCCTCATCCTGCTCAAGCTGATCGAGGAAAGCCCGCGCCACGGATATGATTTGATCCGCGAGATCGAGGAGCGCACCGGCGGGGCCTATGCCCCTAGCCCGGGCGTGGTCTATCCGACGCTGACGATGCTCGAGGATATGGAACTGATCGAGGAGCGGAAGAGCGAGGGCGCCAAGAAGCAGTTCGCGATCACCGTTGCGGGCGGCGCGCATCTGACCGAGCGGACCGACGAGGTCGAGGCGCTGTTTGCCCGGCTTGGTGCGCTCGCATCGATGCGCGAGCGCACCGATGGCGCGCCGATCCGCCGGGCGATGGGCAACCTCCGCGCGGTGCTGCAGAACCGGCTGACTGCCGAGGGCGTCGATAGCGGCACGCTGCACGATGTCGCCGCGATCCTCGACGAGGCGGCGCAGAAGATCGAGCGGCTGTAAGCCTTGCCCCGGCTTGAACTGCTGCGGCGGCGGCTCGGGATCGTGCCGCCGCCGGCTGACGAAGGAACGACGATGACTTTGACGACGGTAACCGCCTCGGCGCTGGTGCCAACGGCCTCCGCGAGCAAATATCTCCAGCAATTGTGCAAGCATTGGTCGCACAATCTGGCGGTGGAATTCACGCCGGAGAACGGCACGGTGGTGTTCCCGCGTGACGCGCGCGGGGCGGATCATCCGGGCGATGCGGTGGTGACGTTCGACGTTGCCGAGAGCGGGTTGAACGTGCGGATCGATGCGACTTCGAAGGCGCAACTGGAAGGGCTGAAGGGCGCGGTTGCGCGGCATCTCGACCGGTTTGCATTCCGGGAGGCGCCGCTGGCGTTCGATTGGAAATAGGCTCCCGTGCTCCTGCGAAGGCACGAGCGTTGGCCTTACGCGCACCGCTTGCCGCCAGGGTTCCCGCCTCGCAGGAGCACGAACGGGTTAAAGCCCCCGCCGCGCCAATGTCTCCAGATAGGCGTCGAGCGCGGCCTGGTTGATCGTGTCCCAGTCGTAGCGCTGGGCGATGGCGTGGCCGGCGGCGGCCGCCGAGCGGCGGAAGTCATGGTCCTCGGCGAAGCGGGCGATGGCGTCGGCATAGCCGTCCATATCGTCGGGCTGGACGAGGATGCCGCTGACGCCTTCCTCGACCATGCCGACCGGGCCGGTGGCATAAGCCGCGACCACCGCCACGCCCGAGGCCATTGCCTCGAGCGTCACGTTGCCGAAGCTTTCGGTGACCGACGGATTGAAGAACACGTCCATCGACGCGACCGCGCGGGGGAGATCGTCGCCGCCCTGGAAGCCGGTGAAGGCGGCGGTCGGCACGCGCTCGGCAAACCAGTCGCGCGCAGGGCCTTCGCCGACGATCATAACGTGATGCTTGACGCCGCGCGCCTCCAGCCGGGCGATCACCTCGGCGAATACGTCGAGGCCCTTTTCGAGCACCAGCCGGCCGAGGAAGCCGACCGCGACCTCATCGTCGCCGATGCCGAGCGAGCGGCGCCATTCCAAGTCGCGCTTCGCCGGATTGAACCGCTCGCGATCGACGCCGCGCGACCAGACGCTGATCGGTGTGGTGACGCCCCAGCCAAGCAGCAGATCGGTCATCCCGCGCCCGGTGGTCAGCAATTGATCGACGCGATTGTAGAAACGGGTGAGCCAGCGGATCACCGCGGGTTCGAGCACCGCGAGGCCATAATAGCGCGGATAGGTTTCGAAGCGGGTGTGGACCGACGCCACCGTCGCCACCTTCTTGCGCTCGGCCCAGCGGAGCGCCCCCTTGCACAGCAATTCGGGGGCGGAGAGGTGGACGAGGTTCGGCGCGAATTCCTCGACATCCTTGCGGACCCCGCCGAAGCTGATCGCGACCTTATACTCGTCGCGCCCCGGGATGCGGATGCCGGGGACGCTGACCAGATCGCCCGCCGGCTCGAACGCCGGGGTGTCGGTGGTGGGCGAATAGACGCGGACCTGCGCGCCCTTCGACAGCAGATGCTCGACGAGCAGGTTGAGCGCCTGATTGGCACCGTCCTTCACGTAATTGTAATTGCCGCTGAAGAGCGCGACGCGAAGATCGGATGCCTGCATTGCGCCCGGGCGCATAGCGGGTGGGGGCGGGGGCGTCCACCTTTGCGCACGCGGAACCGCTTGTCGGCCCGCGCGCTTGAGCGGCATGGCCAATCATTTCCGCAAGGGTCAGAAGGTGACGTGGCACTGGGGCGCGGGCGTTGCCCACGGCACCGTCGCCGAGCGTTTCGAGCGGCGCGTGCAGCGGACGATCGCGGGCACGCGGGTGGTGCGCATCGGCACCAAGGACAATCCCGCGTATCTCGTCGAGCAGGCCGACGGCGGCCGCGCGCTCAAGCGCGGATCGGAGCTTAGCGCGGGCTAGACGTTTCTTTGTTCCCTTTTCGTTTCGCTTATATTAGCATCGCGGCATGGCGAAGCCCCAGAAGCGTTATGTCTGTCAGGCCTGCGGGTCGGTTGCGTCCAAATGGGCGGGGCAGTGCGTCGATTGCAGCGACTGGAACACTTTGGTCGAGGATGCCGGGGCGAATGTGACGCCGTTCATGGCGCGGCATAATCTGCAGTCGGGCGGGCGGGCGATCCTGCTGACCGGGCTCGACAAGCAAGTCGCGCTGCCCGAGCGGATGACCACGGGAATCGCCGAGCTGGACCGGGCGCTGGGCGGCGGGTTCGTCGAAGGATCGGCGACGCTGATCGGCGGCGATCCGGGGATCGGCAAGTCGACCCTGCTGCTGCAGGCGGCGGCGAAGATCGCGATGCGCGGGCTGAGCGTGGCTTATGTCTCGGGCGAGGAGGCGGCGGACCAGGTGCGGCTGCGCGCGCGGCGGCTGGGGCTGGGCAATGCGCCGGTGCAATTGGCGGCGGCGACTTCGGTGCGCGATATTTTGACGACGCTGGGGGAGGGGCCGGCGCCGGCTTTGGTGGTGATCGATTCGATCCAGACGATGCATTCGGACCTGATCGAGGGTGCGCCGGGTACGGTGAGCCAGGTGCGCGCGTCGGCGGGCGAGCTGATCCGCTTCGCCAAGGAGCGCGGGACCGCGGTGGTGCTGGTCGGGCATGTCACCAAGGACGGCAGCATCGCCGGGCCGCGCGTGCTCGAGCATATGGTCGACACCGTGCTGGCGTTCGAAGGCGAGCGCAGCCACCAGTATCGCATCCTGCGCGCGACCAAGAACCGCTTCGGCGGGACCGACGAGATCGGCGTGTTCGCGATGGAGGCGGAGGGGCTGGCGGAGGTGGGCAATCCCTCGTCGCTGTTTCTGACCCAGCGCGACGAGAGCGTGACGGGGACGATCGTGTTCCCGGCGCTGGAGGGGACCCGGCCGGTGCTGGTCGAGGTGCAGGCGCTGACGGTGCGGCTGGCGAGCGGGGCGACGCCGCGGCGGGCGGTGGTCGGCTGGGATTCGGGGCGGCTGGCGATGGTGCTGGCGGTACTCGAGGCGCGGTGCGGGCTGAGTTTCTCGTCGTGCGAGGTCTATCTCAACATTGCGGGCGGGTATCGGGTGCAGGATCCCGCCGCCGATCTGGCGGTGGCGGCGGCGTTGGTGTCGGCGCTGGCCGAGCGGCCGCTGGCGGCGGATTGCGTCGCGTTCGGCGAGATTGCGCTGTCGGGCGAGATCCGGCCAGTGGCGCATGGGGCGCTCCGGTGCCGCGAGGCGGCGAAGCTCGGGTTCGGGCGCGCACTGGGACCGGCGGCGCAGGCGGACAAGGGCGGGCTGGCGGTTGCGGGGTTCAAGAACCTTGGCGCGTTCGTCGATCATCTGCTGGGGCGGTGATTGGCTGTGCTCCGGCGAAGGCCGGAGCCTTGGCAGGCATGCGGGCTGCCGATCGCCAACGCTCCGGCCTTCGCCGGAGCACGGCTTGGGTAGATTGCGGTTGGTCAGGCTGCACCGGGGCTTACATTCCCGCGTCCCGCACGCCACAGTAAAGGTATGAAACAGGGAACCGCCATCAAGCTGATATCGGGGATCGCCGCAGTCGCGATCGGGGGTGCGATCGTCTATTCGCGCGCCACGCGCCCGCCGGTGATCAACCCCAAGGTGCCCGAACCGGCCAAGCCGGTCGCGATCGAGCGGTACCTTGGCAAATGGTTCGAACTGGCGCGGCACGAGAACCGCTTCGAAAAGGGGCTGGACGGAGTCACCGCCGAATACCGCTTGCGCGAAGACGGCAAGATCGGTCTGGTCAACAGCGGCCGGCAGGGCTGGCCCGACGGCGCCGAGAGCGTTGCCGAAGGCAAGGCGGTGATCGACGACGAGGCGACCAACGCCAAGCTCAAGGTCTCGTTCTTCGGGCCATTTTACGTCGGCGACTATTGGATCATGGATCATGCCGACGATTACAGCTGGTCGATCGTCGGCGAGCCGAGCGGGCGGTATCTGTGGGTGCTCGCGCGCGAGGCCCGCCCCGAACCGGCGGTGACCGAGGCGATCTTCCAGCGGGTCGAGGCGCTTGGTTACGATCGCTGGGCGCTGCGGATCACGCGCCAGCGCGGCTGACGCCTCTCCTGCGAATCGGCTATCGAATAGCCCAGACGAACTTGCGTTTGGCGTAGACGCTTTCGACCGGATCGCCCGCGGCATCCTTTGCCGGGGCGAAGCGGCCGCGCCGCATCAGCACGTCGCAGGTCGCGGCGTCGAACGCGCGATAGCCGCTGGTCTGTTCGATCGCGCAGCCGGTGGCGCGCCCATCGATGCCTACCGCGATCGAGACCGTGGTGACGCCCTCGATCAGCATGTCCTTCAGGTCGCTTGGATAATGGTCGTCCATCCCCAGCCGTTCGGGACGGAGCAATTGCGCGGCCGGCGCGGACAGGTTCGGTATCGTGCCTTCGCCGCGATATCCCGGATCGGCGCTGGCCGGGATCGGATGATTACGGCAGATCGCCTGTGACGTGGTGCCGCGAATGCTTTTCCAGTCGACCAGTTCCTCCTGCTCGCCGCAGGCGGTCATGACATGCGGATACAGGCCCGCCACGCCGCGTGAGAACCTGCGTTCGCCCGACGCCAGCGTGAAGAGGGTATATTGCGCCGCGGTGCAGCTATCCGGCTCCGGACTGGGCGAGTGGCATAAAAGCAGCCGGACCGGCACCCCACAATCGTTGCTGTAGGTCTGGCCGGTGTAGGTCATCGTGACCCGGCCCTGGTGCTCGGTCGAGGTGGTCCGCAGTTGCTTGAGGCACGGCATTCCGGCGAATACGGGGACTGCCTGCTGCGCGGAAGCGGGCGGGACGTGGGCAATGCATAGCGTGGCGTACAACAGCATCAGCGCGGCAAGGAAACGGGGCATTCAGGAGGCGTCCTTCGATCGGATCAGGGCGGCGGAGAGGCTGGCGTAATTCTTTTCCGTTACGCAAGCGCAATCGCACGCCACGCTTCCGCCACGCCGGCTTGCCCACTATAAGGGCTGCGGGAACAGGGACACGCCATGACTGGACTAGACATCATCGTGCTGATCGCGATCGGCGGGGCCGCCGTGCTCGGCTTCCTGCGCGGGTTCGTCACCGAAATTCTGGCGCTGCTGGTGTGGGTAGTGATCGTGCTGGCGATCAAATTGCTGCATTCGCCGCTGGCCGAGATGCTGGCGGGGCCGGTGGGGACGGTGCAGGGCGCGGCGGTGCTGTCCTTCGCGATCATCGCCGGGATCTGCTATTTCGGCGGGCGCCTGATCGCTAATTCGGTGGGGACGCGGACGCGGAGCTCGTTCCTCGGGCCGGTCGATCGCGCGCTCGGGCTCGGCTTCGGCGCGATCAAGGGGCTGATCCTGGCGAGCCTGGCGTTCCTGCTGCTGGTGCTGGTGGTCGATACGGTGCGCGGCGGGCCCGCCAAACGGCCGGACTGGATCAAGACGTCGATGACCTATCCGCTGCTCAACGCGACCAGCGCGAGCATCGCCGATCTGGTCGACCGGCGGCGCAAGGGCGAGCCGGCGTTCGGGCCGCGCGATGCGGGGAATACGGTGGAGAATTCTAGCGGGCTCTGAAAATTCCTCCCTCGCGAAGCGGGGGAGGTGGCGCGAAGCGACGGAGGGGGCCTATCCGCGAGCGACGTCCTTGCGGCTACGCCCCCTCCGTCAGCTTCGCTGCCACCTCCCCCGCTTCGCGAGGGAGGAATAAGAAGGGGCCTCGCCCTCCGGTTGCTCCTCCCCTACATGCGATCCCGATGAACGCGCCGCTCTACAATCACGAGATTCTCCGCCTTGCCGCTTCGATTCCGTTCGATGCGCGGCTGGACGCGCCGATGGCCAGCGTCGAGAAGCGCTCGCCGGTGTGCGGGAGCCGGGTGACGGTCGATGTCGAGATGCAGGACGGGCGGGTTGCCGCGATCGGGATGCTGGTTCGCGCGTGCGCGCTGGGACAGGCTTCGGCGGCGTTGATGCATGCCCATGCGGTAGGGCGCAGCGCGGAGGAATTGGCCGCGGCGCGCGATCAATTGACCGCGTGGCTGGCGGGCGAGGGGCCGGTGCCGGACTGGCCGGGGCTGGCCATTTTCGAGCCGGCGCTGGCGCACCGCGCGCGGCATGCCTCGATCCGGCTGGGGTTCGAGGCGGTGGCTGAAGCGGCGGGGTTGGCGGCATGAACGAAGCGCATGGCATGACCCTGTTGTTCGAAGGCGTGGCGATGCTGGGCTTTGCGCTCGCGTTCGTCCTGCTGTTCCGGCGGTTGGGGCTGGGCGCGACGCTCGGCTTTCTCGTCGCGGGGGCGATCGTCGGACCGCAGGTCCTGCGGCTGGCCGATGGCGCCGAATCCAAGATGGGCTTTGCCGAGATCGGCATCGCATTGCTGCTGTTTCTGGTCGGGCTGGAGCTTAGCCCGAGCCGGCTGTGGCTGCTGCGCAAGGAGATTTTCGGGCTAGGCCTGCTGCAGGTGATCCTGTGCGGGCTGGCAGTGACGGGCATCGTGATGCTGGGCACCAGCCTTTCCGTCGAGGCGGCGCTGGCGCTCGGGCTGCCGCTGGCGCTGTCGTCCACCGCGCAGGTGCTGCCGATGCTGCAATCGGCCGGGCGCCTCAGGACGCCCTTCGGCGAGCGCGCCTTCGCGATCCTGTTGTTCCAGGATCTGTCGATCGTGCCGTTGATCACGATCACAGCGGTGATGTCGCGCGTCCCGCCCGCGCCCGACGCGACTCCGGGGTGGCAGCTGGCGGCGTTTACCTTGCTCGCGGTGGTGGGGCTGATCGTCGCGGGGCGCTATCTGCTGCGGCCCTTGTTCCGGCTGATCGGCAATCTCGACGAGCGCGAGATGTTCGTGTTCGCGGGGCTGTTCACCGTCGTCGCCAGCGCGGCGCTGATGCAGTGGCTGGGCGCGTCGCCCGCGCTGGGCGCGTTCGTCGCGGGCGTGATGCTCGCCGACAGCCCGTACCGGCACGAGCTGGAGGCCGATGTCGAGCCGTTCCGCGCCATCCTGCTAGGGCTGTTCTTCCTCGCGGTGGGGATGGAGCTGAACCTCCATGCGATCATCGAGCGACCGTTCTTCGTCGCCGGCATGGCGATCGCGCTGGTCGGGACCAAGACCGCGATCATCATGGGCCTTGCGATGCTGTTCGGCATGGCGCGGCGGCCCGCCTTCGCGATGGGGCTGCTGCTGAGCCAGGGCGGCGAGTTCGGCTTCGTATTGTTCCAGCAGGCCAATGCCGCGCAACTGGTGGACAAGGATGCGACCAGCATCTTCGGCGCGATCATCACTTTGTCGATGGCGACGACGCCGTTCCTGATGATGCTGACCAGACGCCTGCGCACCGATCCCGAGCCGAGCACGGACGGCTTCGAAGGGCCGCAGAAGGACGGCAGCAACGCGATCGTCGTCGGTTATGGCCGCTTCGGGCAGACCGTGGCGCAGATGCTGATCGGGCAGGGCATTCCGGTGACGCTGATCGACCAGGATGTCGAGATGATCGAGACCGCGGGCGATTTCGGGATGAAGGTCTATTACGGCGACGGCACGCGCACCGATCTGTTGCGGCAGGCGGGGGCGGCGGACGCCGAACTGCTGTTGTTCTGCCAGGACGGCAACCAGATGGACACCGAGATGCTCGAGGGCATCCACCATGCCTTCCCCAATGCGACGATCTTCGTGCGTGCCTATGACCGGCGCAGCGTGATGAAGATGAAGGGCGCGCCGATCGCGGGCGCGGTGCGCGAATTGCTCGAGAGCGCGGTGGTGATGGGGCGCCGCGCGATGGAGGCGGTCGGCGTCGACGCGCAGGAGATCGACAAGACCGAAGCCGAATATCGCAAGCGCGACACCGCGCGGCTGCAGATGCAGAAGGAAACCGGCGATATCCGCGCCGGGCGCGACGGCATGTTCAACCAGGAGAACGCCGCGGCGGCCGCCGCCGAGGCCGAAGCCGAAGCGGCGCGGCTGTGAAGAACCGCCCGTTCGCCGAGCGGATGGGCTTTGCGCTGGCGGGCTGGCGCGCCGCGTGGCGGCGCGAGAACAGCTTTCGCGTGCAGGGCGCGATGGCCGCGCTGGCGCTGGCGGCGCTGCTGGTGCTGCGGCCCGCGCCGATCTGGTGGGCGCTGGTGGTGCTGGCGAGCGTGCTGGTGATGGCGCTGGAGCTGGTCAATTCGGCGATGGAGGCGGTAATCGACCTGCTCCATCCCGGCATCCCCCCCGCGATCAAGGTGGCCAAGGACATGCTGGCGGGCGCGGTGCTGCTGACGAGCTGCGCGGCGATGGCGGTGGGCGTCGCGATGGTGGTGGATAGCGGGCCGCGGTTTCTGGCCGAAATTGGGGTTTGGTGATGCGGCTGGTTTCGGTTCTTGCCGCGCTTTCGGGCGCGATCGCGGTGGCGGCGGGGGCCTTCGGTGCGCATGCGGCGCATGGCGAGGCGGCGGACTGGCTCAGGACCGGGGGGCAGTATCAATCGATCCACGCGGTTGCGGCGCTGGTGGCGGTGCGGATGGGCGCGCGGGGACCGGCATGGCTGTTCGTTGGCGGCGGCGCGCTGTTCGCGGGGAGCCTGTACCTTATGGCGCTGGGGCTGCCGCGATGGCTGGGCGCGGTGACGCCGTTGGGCGGGGTGGCGCTGATTGCAGGCTGGTTATGGCTGGCGTGGCTTGGTTCGCGGACTTCGGCATAAACAACTGATCAACTATGGTTTAAGTTACTTGCCGTTTTATGCGGCGAGTGAAACAATACCCTATGAGTCTTTTCCAAATAAAGACCAAGGAGGGGTGCCATGGAATATAATCGACGCGATATATTGGCTGGCGGATCGAGCATCGCGCTATTGGTGGCGCTGGGCGGATGCGAGAAACTGAAGAAACAGATCCAGAACCGTCCGGTCCGCAAGGACGTCTCCACCCTCGCCAACAACGATCCGATCCTGCAGGCGTATCGCGATGCGATCGCCCAGATGCAGGCGCTGCCCGCCAGCGATCCGCGCAACTGGAACGCACAGGCGCTGATCCATCAGAATTTCTGCCCGCACGGCAACTGGTTCTTTCTGCCATGGCATCGCGCCTATCTGATGTCGTTCGAGAAGATCATCCGCAAGCTGAGCGGAGTCGCCGATTTCGGGCTGCCCTATTGGAACTGGTCGTGCCACCGCGCGATTCCCGCGCCGTTCTGGGAAGCGGGCAGCGTGCTGAACCATTCGCCGCGCGACATCGGGCCGAGCGACCAGGCCGATATCAGCGTCGTCGGGCCGAACAACATCGCCTCGATCCTAGCCGAGCCCGATTTCGAGATGTTCGCCAGCGGCGCGGCGACCGCGCTGCGCGGCGGCGGGGGCTTCACCGGCCGGCTGGAGGGCGAGCCGCACAATTATATCCACGGCAGCTTCATCGGCGGCACGATGGCAAGCTATATGTCGCCGCTCGATCCGATCTTCTGGCACCACCACAATATCCTGGATTACCTGTGGTATGCCTGGAACAGCAACGGCAATGCCAACACCAACGATCCGGTCTACACCGGCATGAACATCACCGGCCAGTTCTGCGATGGCGACGGCAATCCGGCGAGCTATAATGTCGGGGCGATGCCGCTGGCGCCGCTGATCTCCTATCGCTTCGAGCCCCCCGTCAATTGCCCCGAGCTGGCGGCCAAGGTCGACGATGCGGTCATGAAGAAATTCCTCGAGACCGGCGCGCGGGTGCGGCTCGAGACCCGGCGTGCTTTCCCGGCGATCGGCAAAGCGCTGAGCATCGGCATGCGTCCCGGCGTTCGCGGTGCCGCGGCTGCCGCGACCCGGCTGACGCTGCCGCCCGACGCGGCGAAGATCGGTTTCGATCCCGCCAGTCCCGACCGGCTGGTGCTGCGGCTCGACGACGTGATGCCGCCGACCGACGAGAATTTCTTCGTCCGCGTGTTCGTGGGCTTGCCCGAGGGCGAGAATCCTACCGCCGAATCGTCCTATTATGCGGGGTCGTTCGCATTCTTCACCGATACCGGGGCGCACCATATGGCCTCGACCTTCCTGGTCGACGTATCGGCGGCGCTGGCGCGGCTGCGCGCGGCGGGCAAGATCGCGTCGGAGAATGGCGTGACGGTGACCCTGGTGCCGGTGCCCAGCGCGGGCAAGCGCGGGCTGCGCGCGGCCGGGACTCCGCCGCTGTCGATCGGTGCGATCTCGCCCGTGCTGATCGCGCGCAAGCCCAAGCCGCAACCGCTGAAATGACGCGGTTCCCGGCCGCCGCGCTCGCGCTCCTGCTGAGCGGAACCGCGTGCGCGGGGCCGGAGGCGAACCAGACGATGCCGATCCAGCGGATCACCCGAGCCGTGCCGGAGACCACCCTGGCATTGCCGGCGGCGCGGCGCGGTCGGGTGGTGATCGAAGTGACACGGGTCGATAATCCCGGCGGCGTCGCCGTGACGCTGGTGGTGACCGGCGAGACGGCCGAGCCGCTCGCGCGGTTCGCGCTCTATCCGCCCGACAAGCCGGCGCGCTTCGCGGTGCGCGTGCCCGAGGGGGTGACGCGGCTGCGCGTCGCGCTGGAAGCCAAAGGCGAGGCGCCGCCGCTGATCGAGCTCAGGGTTGCCGCGCCCTAGGGTGCGTACACACCCTAATTAGCCTTGACGATCTTCTCGACCCCCGCTGCGGTCGCCGGATGATAGGTTGCGCGCGCTTTCTCGAAGAATCGCGCGGCGATCGGGCGGCCCCAATCGCCTTGCTTCATCAGCCCCGAATAGACCGGACGGATCAGCAGGCCGCGGCCGACGCTGGTCACCAGTCCTTCGATCGACGGGAGCGCGGGGTCGTAGCGGTTGGCGATGGCGAGCTCGGCCCAGGCGGAGCGGACGTACGCATTGGTTGAGGTCGAGAGGCCGAGGCCTTCGTCGAGCTCCTTGAGGCGCTCGGGCGTCTGCTGGCGCGGCAGGCCATTCAGGAAGCGCAGCCATTCCTGCGTGCTCCAGCCCTTGGGATCGACCGCCGAAACCGGGCCGCCGGCGATCACCGCAATCCGCTTGGCGTCGACCGCGGCGAGGGTGGCGGAGGTGATGTGGACGGCATTGTCGGGCAGCCCCGAGGCATAGGCCCAGCGATCGAGCTGGAGGCTCAGCTCGAGCGCGGCATCGCCTTTGGTGAGGTTGGCGCGCAGATCCGCCAGGAAACCGGCGGTGGTCTGCGGCTGGAAGGCGTGGCGATCGAAATAGCCGCGAAGATAGGTGTCGAAGCGTTCGCGGCCGACGGTGCGTTCGATCATCCGCAGGAAGTTCGAGCCCTTGAAGTAATCGAGCTGCCCCGCGGTCGCGCCGGGATCGCCGTGGAGGCGCGTGGTGGCGCCGTCTTGCCCGCCGTTGGCGGCGATATCGCGCACGAGGCCGTCCCAATCCGAATCGGCATAGATGGCCGCGCGGTCCGGGCCGTAGACCGACTCCATGATGCGGTTCTCGAAATAGGTGGTGAAGCCCTCGTTGAGCCACGAGTCCGACCAGGTGGCGTTGGTGACGAGATTGCCCGACCAGCTATGCGCCAGCTCGTGCGCGACGACATCGGTGTTCGAACGGTCGCCGGTGATGATCGTCGGCGTGAGGAAGGTGAGCGTGGGGTTCTCCATGCCCCCGAACGGGAAGGAGGGCGGCAGCACCAGCATATCGTACCGGCCCCAGCGATACGGGCCGTAGAGCGCTTCGGCGGCGGCGATCATCTTCTCGACATCGGCGACTTCGGATGCGGCGGCGTCGAGCATCGAGGCTTCGGTCCACACGCCCGAGCGCGGGCCGACCGCCTTGAACTTCAAGTCGCCGACCGCGAGCGCGAGCAAATAGATCGGCACGGGCTTGTCCATGCGGAAGCGGAAGGCGCGCTCGCCGTTCGGCGCGGCCTTGCCCTTGGCGCCGTCGATCCGCTCGCCGCTCATCACCGCGACGAGATCGCGCGGCACGGTGATCGTCGCGGACCAGGTCTGGCGGATACCGGGGCTGTCCTGCGTGGGGATCCAGCTGCGGTTGTTGATCGCTTGGCCCTGGCTGAAGAGATAGGGTTTCTTCTTGCCCGCGGTCAGCTCGGGCGGGAGCCATTGCAGCGCGCTGGCGGCGGGCTTGCTCGAATAGCGGATATGGATCTTGCGCGAGCGGTTGAGCTGGATGGTGAGCGCCGAACCGATCTCAGTGTCGCGCGGGCCAACGACGAAGGGCAGCGGACGCGCCAGGGCGTCGGTGATCGCTTCGATGACGATATCGTCGACGTCGAGGACGACCTCCTTCGCGCCCTCGTCGGCGAGGATGTCGAGCACCGCTTCCCCGGCGACGGTCTTGCTCGGGAAATCGACGCGAAGGTCGAGATCGACATTGGTGACCCGCGCGATCTCCGGCCGGGCATGCGTCCAGACGTCCTTCGCCTCGGGCGTTGTCAGGATCGGCGCGACCTGCGCGGCGGCGGGGGTGGCGATCAGGGCGAGGGCGGTGAGCAGGGTGCGCATGGGCGCCTGCTATGCCGTTGCGGGATGAACCGCAACTGACGGCCGATCAACGGGCAGTCACTTTCGAGCCTCGATCCTCGTCAGCAGATCGCGCGTTTCGCTTTCGAGTGGAATCATGTTGGCTAAATAGGCCGCGACTGCCGACTGATGCCACCGCAGGTCCTCGATCAGCTGCGGTCTTGCCCGCAACGCCGCTGCGACCGCCCGGAATCGCTCGGGCGGGAAATCGAGATCGCAGGTTCCGGGCAACAAGAGCAACAACGGCTTGCCGGCAGGTGGCCGGTCGCCACAGGTCGTCCGGATCGCTTCCTGGATATCCTCGGGGATCACCCGGCGGATATGTTCGCGATACGGGGTATCGACCACCTTATTGTCCAGGTAGCTGAAATCGTTGGTCATCAGCAATGAGAGGCCCTTTCGGAGCTCCAGATCGTCGATATTGCGCAATTGCTGCCCGCCGAAAACCAAAGTCCAGTTGCCGGCATTCATGCCAAGCCCGTAAATCTGGCTGGCTTGATAGGCTGAAATGACGAATTGCTCGTCGGTCACCTTCGGGCCGTGCTCCCAGCCTTGGAACGCGGTGCGCGCATAGGCACTGGTGGTTCCATAATAGACCTTCGCGCTGTCGTAAAAGTCGATGAAATTGCGCAGTTCGGGCTGCAGCTGCACCAGGAGGACCTCGGTCTGGTGCTTCTCGAGGCGTTGCTGATTCCAGTTCGAAACCTGCGTGCCGATGAACACGCCGACGATAACGATCACCAGCTCGATGGCGACCGCCGTCCAATTCTGGGTGCGCAGGGCCGTTCCGACGCGGTGCAGGATCCCGCCGCTTTTCATCGCGGCTGACCGTCGAGGAAGGCGGCCACTGCATCCAGATCGACCGTCTTGTCCAGAAACGTCCGCCCAATCCCCCGCGCGAGCAGGAAGGGCAGGGTGCCCGCGTCCATCTTCTTGTCGTGGAGCATGTGCTCGACAAGCGCCGCGCCGCTGGCGGTGATGCCTGCCTCCGCCAGCCCGTCTGGCAGGCCGACCGCGTGCAGGTGGGCGGCGACGCGTTCGGCGTCCTGCGTGGTGCAGAGGCCTTGGCGGGCGGAGAAGGCGAAGGCCAGTGCCATGCCCGCCGCGACGCCTTCGCCGTGGAGGAGCTTGTCCGAGAAGCCGGTTTCGGCCTCCAGCGCGTGGCCGAAGGTGTGGCCGAGGTTGAGCAGGGCGCGCTTGCCGGTGGTTTCGCGCTCGTCCTCGGCGACGATGCGGGCCTTGGCGCTTACCGAATGGGCGATGGCGTAGGCGCGGGCTTCAGGGTCGCCGGCAAGGAGTGCGGGGCCGTTGGCTTCGCACCATTCAAAGAATGCGAAATCGTCGATCAGGCCGTATTTGACGACTTCGGCATAGCCGGCGCGGACCTGGCGGATCGGCAGCGTATCGAGCACGTCCGGGTCGATCAGGACGAGCGCGGGCTGGTGGAAGGCGCCGACGAGGTTCTTGCCGGCGCGAGAGTTGATAGCGGTCTTGCCGCCGACCGAGCTGTCGACCTGCGCGAGCAATGTCGTGGGGATTTGCACGAAGCCGCAGCCGCGCTTGAGGATGCTCGCGGCGAAGCCGACAAGGTCGCCGATCACGCCGCCGCCCAATGCGATGACATGGTCGCCGCGCTCGACTCCGAGCTCGAGCAGGCGATCGGTGAGCGATTCGAGCGTGGCCCAGCATTTGGTCGGCTCGCCGGGGGGGAGGATAATCGCCTCGCTGGCGACACCCGCCGCGGCGAGCGATGCCTGCAAGGTGGCGAGATGCGGGCGGAGGTTCTCGTCGGTGACGATCACCTGGGTGCGGCCGCGCGCGAACGGGGCGAGGATTTCGCCGGCGCGCGCCAGCAGCCCGGCCTCGATGCGGATATCGTAGCTGCGCTCGGCGAGCGCCACTTTCACTATGGTCACAAGTCGAGGGCTTTCACGATCGCGTTGACGGTGGCGTCGTGCGGGGCGGCGACGCTCTCCACGTGGATCGGCGCCATCGCGTAGAAGGGATTGCGGAGCGCGGCGAGCTCGGTGAGCACCGTTTCGGGATCGCGGCCGCGCAGCAACGGGCGGGTGTCGCGGCGGGCGACGCGATCGGCTAGCACCGAAGGCGCGGCATCGAGCCATATTGCCAGCGCGGAATCCAGGATGAGCGCGCGCGTTTGATCTTGGACGAAGGCGCCGCCGCCGGTGGCGATCACGCGGGGCGTGTCGTCGAGCAGCCGGGCGATCACGCGGCGCTCGCCGTCGCGGAAATAGGGCTCGCCGAATCGGTCGAAGATATCGGTGATGGTCATCCCCGCCGCGGCCTCTATCTCGTGATCCGCGTCGACGAAGGGCAGGCCGAGCCGCTGGGCGAGGCGGCGGCCGATGGTGGTCTTGCCCGCGCCCATCAGCCCGACGAGCACGATCGGCTTGCCGGTCCAGGCGATTGTCTCAAGGGGCGTTTGCAGCATCACGCCGGGGGCTATACAGCGAGGGGAACGCTCGGGCAAAAGGCCTTGGCGATCCTTTTCATTGTCAGCCCAAGAGTTTTCCCATGCCCCGTTCGATAGTCGTGCTGATCGCAGTGGTGCTGGTGCTGGTTGCGGGCATGTTTTTCTTCGCCAGCCGCGACACCCACAAAGAACCCACGCGAATCGACAAGGCGGTCCCGCTTGAAAATCTCGCGAACTAGGCTCGCGTTCGCGGCCGTCCTGCTCGCCGGCGCCGCACTCCCGGTGCTGGCGCAGGATCGCCCCGAATCGCTGCTCCCTCCCGGATTCGACCAGCCCTCCACGCCCGCCCCGGCGCCGCAGGCGACGCGCGCGCCCGCCACGCCGGCGACGGTGCAGCCCACCGGACCGAGTGCGCCGAGCGAGGCTCCGCTGGGGAACGAGACCGCGGCGGACGATTCGCAGGCGACCGTGGCCCCGGTCGATCTCTCCAAATACGAGCTGCCCGAATCGGCGAAACGATCGCTCGACCGGATCGGTTTTTCGGCGGCGGCCAACCCTGCGTTCCCGACCAAGGCGTTCGGCCGCTCGGACGGGCGCTATCTGCAGACGCTGATGCGGCGGCTCGATGCGCCGGTCGCGTCACGCTGGCTGTCGATCGTGCTGCGGCGCGCGCTGCAATCGCCGATCGATACGCCCGCCAATATCAATGGCGCGGATTTCGCCGCCGAGCGCGCCTGGCTGCTGCTGCGGATGGGCGAATCGATCGCGGCGCGCGGCGTGGTGCAGGACGTCGATACCGAGAATTACACGCCGTTGCTGTTCCGCGTCGGCATGCAGGTTGCGCTGGCGAACGGCGATCCGGGCGGCATGTGCTCGATCGCCGATCCGGCTTCGAAGGAACTGCCCGATCGCGGCTGGGCGATGGCCAAGGCGATGTGCGCGGGGCTGGGCGGCGAGCCGTCCAAGGCCGCCGATCTGCTGCGCGAGGGGCGGAGGGGCAGCGATGCGGGGTCGATCGACAATCTGCTGGCCGAGAAGGTGGTCGGTGCGGCCGGGCGCGGCGCGGTCACCATCGAGTGGCAGGGTATCACCCAGCTGACCGCGTGGCGCTGGGGCCTGGCGACCGCGACCGGGGTTGCGGTGCCCGATGCCTTGTACCGCACCGTCGGGCCGCAGGTCCGCTATTGGCAGGCCTTGGCGCCGACACTGGCGTCGCGCGACCGCGCGCAGGCGGCGGAGCTGGCGGCGTCGCAGGGGGTGTTTTCGAGCGCCGGGTTGGTTGAGCTCTACGGCGAGATCGAGCAGGAGGAGGATGCGGGCAGCGCATTGGTCGCGGTCGCACGCGATCTGCGCACCGCCTATACCGCCGCCGTGCCCGATCGGATCAAGGCGCTCCAGACCTTGTGGAACGAGCCCGAATCGCAGCGGCTGCGCTACGCGCGGCTGGTGATGACCGCGCGCGCGGCGGCCGGGATCGTGCCGGACAGGGCGCTTTCCGCCGATGCCGACCAGTTGGTGGCGTCGATGCTGAGCGCGGGGCTCGATACGGCGGCGCTGGGCTGGCGCGATGTGGTCGCGCGCGGCAGCGATGGCTGGGCGATGCTGGCGCTGGCCGATCCGGCGGGCGGGCGCGTGGCGGCGGGCGATTTCGAATCGTATCGCGGTTCGGCGGAGGCGCAGAAGGCGCAGTTGGTATTCGCGGGGCTGGCGGGCCTCGGCAAGCTGAACCGGTCCGACGTGCGCCAGATGGCGGCCACGGTGAAGGTCGATGTCAGCGGCAGCAACGGCTGGACCCGCGCGATCGACGCGGCGGCGCGGCGAGGCGATGCGGGGACGGTGGCGTTGCTTGCGGCAGTCGGCATGCAATCGCGCGGCTGGGGTCCGGTGGCGCCCGAGGCGTTGCTCCACAGCGTCGCGGCGCTGCGCCGGGTTGGCATGGCCAATTATGCGCGGATGATCGCCGTCGAGGCGGTCACGCGGATTTGAGCGGGCTGCAGGACCGCTCGCTG